>BNJV01001662.1_pt1 | contig 266820 bp, 448 predicted proteins | sample 8540591 | NCBI WGS metagenome assembly BNJV01 (sample SAMD00202457, study PRJDB9452) | human saliva metagenome | host: Homo sapiens
GTCGTTCAGGTTGCCGATGGCACGCATGCTGCCCTGCTTGTCGATGGCCTGCTCGACCTCGGGCGGCACCGAGACGTTCTCCAGAACGAAGGAGGAGATTTCAGCCCGTACTTCTCGCGGACCGCGGGCTGATGACCGGCAGCAGCGCTCGCCCATTTCGGCGTAGACGACCGGACACCAGCACTGGCATCGTGGGCACGTGCCAGCGCGTCGGTGAACACGCTGACGATGCGCGAGCGCATGGTGTCCTGAAACTCGTCCAGCCGGAAGTGCTGGTCGGTACCGGCCACCTCCTTCAGGAAGCGCGGTGCATCGACGATGCGGAAAATCGTAGGTACCGAAGGCCCGCAGTCGCACCACGCCGAAAATCCGGGTCACGCATCATGACCGGATTGGCGTCACCCCACTTGTTGCCGGTGAAGAGCCGCGGTTCAGGTAGTAGACATCATATTTGAACGGCGATGGAACCCGTACTTCCAGCCCAGGATGGTGGACAGGGATGGGGATGTCTCGGTAGTGAGCGTGTACTTTTCCCGGACCGAACAGGTCGGCGAACTGGCCGGGCCGCCACGAACTGCACCAGCTGCGACTCGCGCACGATCGAGCTGGGCACCGTTCTTGGATCTCCGGTCTTCGTCCGGCCAGCGGAAGGGACAGGTGTGCGCGCGAATCGTCCGTCCATTGGATGACATCGATGAACTGGTTGCGGATGATGTTGAACAGTCGGTCCATGGCCACTCCCAAAGACCCTGCAGCAGCTGCTCTGCAGCCACGGCAGGCGTCCTGACAACAGAATCAGCAGGTTAACATGCTCAGAACAGCCGCTGGCCGTTCAGGTACACACTCACCCGGAGAGGCTGGCATCCAGTGTCCAGGCGTTGCCGGTGTACTGGGAACACGGGCGTCCGGCCCAGCGTGCAGGCAAAGTCGCATCATGCCCGACCATGTCGGGTTGTTGGCATGAAGCGCTCCTGCATCCGGTCCACCCATGCCTTCGGCAGGGTCACCGTTGCCCGGGCGGTCAGCGACTGCATCAGGTCCGCCACCAGGGGTCGCTGCTGTGGCCCCGTCCGCATTGGGGTCATCCGGGCCGACATGCCCAGCGTGGCCGATTCACTGCCCGCGGCGGCCGCCAGGTCGAACTTCACGTCCGGTGAGGCGGCTGCCACCCCCGCTGCAGCAGGGTGCGGGTATGGGCCTCATCCGGCAGCACCTCGCGCGGGTCGTCGGTCCTGCCCAGTGCCTGGAGCAGATCCTGCACCGGCCGCATCGCATCCACATCCAGACTGGCCATTTTGCTGTCCATCACCAGCGAGTCCAGCGGCGTGTTCATCACCATCAGCTTGCCTTCGGCATAGTCGACCTGCGAGAACAGCTGGCCGCCCAGGTGCCTTCACCCTGTCCCTGCAGCCCGACAGCCGGAAGATCACCATGTCCTTGCCGCCGGATGCCGCGGCGGCGTCAGTTTCATGCTCCAGTCATCAGCTGCATCGTGTACCGCGGTGCAAACAGCCAGAGGTCCGGGTCGATCAGCTGCTGCTTCACCTGCGCCGACAGGCCATTCAGGGTCAGGTCATGCGCCCCGTACTGCCCCTGCCCATCATCCGGTTGCCGCGCGGGCCCCGGGTCCGGTGCCCTCGTCGTCATTCTCATCATCATCCGCCGGCCCGTCGCCCACCGGCACTTCCATCGTGCCGCCGGGCCAGCTCATCACGATGTCCTGGTCCCGCCTGTTGGCCGCCGTCGCATCATCGATCACGCCTTCCTGCCAGCTCAGGCGACCGGCAGGGAGTGCTGGCCGGCGCATCGTCGTCACCGGCCTCGTTCGGCGCAGCAGCGCGGCTTTCGCACCCGCTGCTGAAGCGGATACGTCCGCGGCCGCGTTCTTGGACGCGCCTGCCCTCATGGGAGTGGTGGCGGCGTTAAGTGCCCGGCAGGCACTGGATTTTCCGCCGAGGCACGATTTCCCCGGCCGGCAGCACCGCATGCGTGTGCACGCTGCCATCCAGCCCCACCACGGTATCGGCCCACGGGGCCTGGGTCTTTGCCAGGGCCCTGCGCATGTCGGCATCCAGGCCGTCCACATGGTCCACCCGCGTCTCGATCACGGCGGCAGCCGGGCGGCCACCGGCCAGCGGGCCGTGCTTCACCGTCTGCACCAGATGACCTGCAGCGTCAGCGTCCGGCCGGCTTCCATGCCTTCAGGAGCTGGTCCTGCACACTGGCACCCGGCTCGATCTCCGGCTCCTGCCCCGGCTCAGGGCGGCAGCGACACATCCAGCGTCAGCACACTGGTGGCCCGCGATCTGAAAAGTCCCCGCTCGTACGCCCCGGGCTTGATGTCCCGCGCGCCCAGGCGCTCCGCGACCTTCACCGTCTCGGCCGGCAGCACCCGTTCCACCTTCTGGCCCAGCCACCAGCCGCTGCCCGCATATACGGCACCCAGCACCACCACACCACCCGCCACCGCACCCAGCTTGCCCATCAGACGCCTCCTGAAAGAATGCCCCTATGGTGGCAAATCCCCACAGGGACGCCAGACCGGCCCCCTGACCATCGGCCGAAATACAACGCCTGAAGGCAGTCCGGCGGGTGGTGCCGTCCAATGGTCGACCGCGTGCCCGGAGCGTTTAGGGACCCATTCGCCCCTGTGCTGGCTGGTGCTGAGCCTGTGCGGACTGGATCACGGCGCTGCTGGCCGAAGTCTGGAGCAGCGCCAGCGTGCCATGGTTTGCGTGCCGGCAAGGGGTCAGTATGCGCAGGCGCCTTGGCAGGCAGGACAACGCCGGCAGCGCACGGCTGCGGCCAGGCTGGCTAACATCAGGGGTCAGACCAGGTCGCGGCATGGGGAAGCCGTCAGGCCATCAGGGCCAGCGCGGCTGAATTCTCCCGGTATTCAGCGATTAGCCCTTGCCCTGCAGGTATCACGCTGGCCCAGCCCCGGGAACGGCAGATGGGCGCCGCCCACCCGCAGTCCCGCCTTGCCGCCTCGACGAGACAGCCGTTTGCGCGACGCGCAGTGGCCTGGGCTGGAGTGCTGTCGAGCGAGCGATACACCACCGGCCGGGCAAACTGCACCGCGTGTTGATGCACGACATCGCACGCAGCAACCGGCCGTCCACCAGCCACGATGCATGACGGCGTGGCCGTGCGTGGTCACCACGGGTGACGCGCGCCGCAGGTCCTGCCCCGTGACACGATGAATGCCGAAATGCAGGCCCGGTGCATGGGCCTGGTGCTCCGGTTTCGGTCGCCGATTCGCCAGAGGCCGGCGCCGCTGTCCGCTCCGGAGCCGATCGCTCCGGTGCCGATGCATCTGCCCGTTCTTCAGGATGCCGACGCGCCTCGGCCTGGCCGGAAAGCCCGCCCCCGGACGCGGGAAGAAGACGGCCTGGCAGACGCAGCGGGCACCACCCGCCGGACACGGCCGTCCTTCGAATAGCGCCAGCGCCTTCGCCGTTGCCGAAGGCGGCCTTCATGTCTTCGGGCGCCCTACCTCCCGCCTGTCCAGCCAGGCAGGCTGCCTCATCGGCAGTTGATACCGTGGCCTGCGGAACGCTTCCCGTGCCATCCGGTTTGAGCAGGCCACAGATATGGTCGGATGCGCATGCGTGAGCAGCACATCGGTCACCGCAACCGATCTGTCGCCAGCGGCCTGCACGTCCGCGGCAGCCGCCTGCGGAAGTACCAAAATAGTTCCCGCCCCGTATCCACCTCAGCATCGCCGGTTGCCACGCCGACGAGAAAGGCATTCACGGCCGTCTGCATGCCAGTGCCCAGGGGGTTGCCGAACTGCGGTACATGGGGCCCGCTTAGCCGGGTAAGTTCAACTCGGCTCGCCCAATACCCTGCACGGTCTTTTCCGACGGCAGGAAACCATCCAGCAGGGCTGTCATCGCAGTTGGCCCAGCTGCAGGCGTAGACGCCGGGCACCTGTTGCTGCGATTGAGGCGGATGCGACACGATATTGACCGTTGGGGGCTGTTGGGCTGGCATTGACTGTCCGTGCTCGTGCTCGTGCCTGTGCCCGTGCTCGTGCAGGATTTTTCCGGCCCATCGACCGACCGCCATGCGACCTGTGGTCCTGCCGTCTGGAACAGGGCAGCCCCACGGCTGCGGCCACACCATGACACAGCACGGCTGGAACGGCGGGGCTTTTCGCCGACACGATCACGGGTGCAGGATGGATTGTCACCTCCGCCGGTATGGTCACAGACGGGATGAACAGCCATTTTCCCACCGGCATGGTCACCGCCGACAGATGAACGGCCATTTTCCACCGGTATGGTCACAGACGGGATGTGGATCGCCATTTCTGCCGGTATAGCCACGAACATATTTCAATTTTCTGCTGGCGGTCACAGGCGGAACCAGCTGCCCGGCGGCATTGCATGCATCACTGAGCATCGTCGAGCCTCCTGAAAAGTCGAGGACGATGACCACTGGCGAGATCACTCGTGACCAGGTTTCGTCAGAATTTCCGAAACGTCAACTACAGGGCAGAGGTACGAGTGAGGATGACATGCCGCACACGCGCATGGATAGGTACGCATGGCAGCTTGCCGCAGCCATCATGAAGATTCTGCGACCCTGCCGCTGTCCTCGCACGCAAGGGGCATGGAGGACGTGATGACGCCCATGACCAGGCCCTCAGGTCAGCGCTGCGCTCCAGCTGTGAGGTTCCAGCCCGAAGCGCATCCGGAATGCCCGCACGAAGGCATCCGGAGATCGGTAGCCCACCCGGGCAGCCACCGTTTTGAGCGGCAGATGGGTGCCATAGAGCAGGTTGAGCGACAGGCCCAGACGCACCTCCACAGCAGTCTGCGCAGCGACGTATGCTCGGCCGCCAGCCGACGGCGCAATGTAGCGCCAGACAATCCCAGCAACGCCTCGAAATCGCGCGACTGCCAGTGACGGTGCCGGCGCAGCCAGCACCTGCTCCCGAACCTGATGGGCCAACGTGGGCGCCTGCGGCAGTACCAGTCGCCGCAGGCCCCGCTGCTGCACCAGCGCAATGACCAGTGCGACCAGCGCTGCCCGTGCACCCGCATGATCGCCCTGCAGCAGCGTATGGGCCCAGCGCAGCAGCAGCAGGCGCATGGTCATCGACAATGGCCGTACAGATCCATGGCCCTGGAGAGGAGATCGGGTCTGCGGGCGGCACCGTGGTAATCCCGTGGGTCACAACCCTGCCCGGTGGAACCAGACACAGTCGGCGCAGAAGCAGCGGTCGCCGGCAGAAAACCCGTCCCCAGCAGCAGCCGTGCGGCAGTCAGCACCTCATCGCACAGCGGCACCATCAACGCGCGGTAGCGTCCAGTCTGCACATCCGGCTGGTGCTGCACATCCAGCCGCGCACCGGCACATCACCAGCATGGCGCCAGACAGCAGCTGCCCGTCGCAGTCAGCGCAGTGCACCGTCTGCAGCCTTCCAGCACGATGCTCAGCGCGGGCTGCAGCACATCAACGGCGCGCACGGTGTGGGCCATGCGGGCGCTGGCATGCACGCAACTGGCGGCCGCCTCACTGTCGACAGGCCTGCAGCTGCCGCCGAAGCGCCATCCGGCAGGCCCGGCTGACACACGGACCCACGCGCGACGACGGTTCGAGGCGGCGGTAACTGCAGCACCGAAACAGGTGCGCAGCGGACGATGACGGATCGGGTTTCACCGGCTGGCGCGTTCTGGAGCGTGTCATGGATTCATTCGTCCTCCCAGCAAACCCGGCCTGCCAGAAATCATCGCGGATCTCTTCCGGCTCCGGCTTGTTGCGGCTGTCGTAGCGGATGGTCAGGTAGCCGGCCATGCCGGTGATGCGAGTCGCGCTCGGCATCGCGGTCGGCGTCGTGGGTGGAATCGTCCAGCTCCACCAGCGCCACGATGCGGTATTCATCGTCGACGATCACGAAATCCAGCACCTTCGCTGCAAAGTCGCCCACGCAACGACAGGTATCGCCCCGCTCGGACGCTTTTCTTCGTCGTCCAGATCCGGCTCCATGATCGCCCCCATCGACACCTGCACCAGCACCCGAAACCCGGCAGCGCATCTTCCAGTCGATGGCAGAACTCCAGCTCGTTGTCGGTCAGCAGCGGCCGTGGGCGCACCCGCCAGGGCTTTTCGGGCTTCGGCGCCCAGCAGCCAGAAGCCCATACCACGACGAACAGCAGCAGGCCCCCAGCCACCAGTAGCCATGGCTGGGCCCGCATCCACAGGTGCAGCTGGTTCACCTGCGCGGACGACATCAGATCATTCAGCACGGGCACAACGGTGTGAGCAGCCGCACCATTGCCGGGAAAAGCATCAGGCTACCGGGTTCTCCAGCAGGCTTTCATCCTTGGTCTCGTGGATGGACAGCAATGCCATCAGAGACAGCACGCCAGTGATGGTCAGATAGACGCCCCACCCCCGGATCAGCCCGGAAGCGGGCATTCAGTTCGATGCCATGACGTGAGCCACCGACGCCCCCACGATGGCTGCCAGGTTGTACGCCAGCGAAGACCCCGAATAGCGCACATTGGTGGGAAGAGTTCCCGGCAGCAGTGCCGCCATCGGCGAAGGTGAAGCCCATGATGGACATGCCCACCACGATGGCGTCCGCACGCCAACGGGGGTGGCATGCTCGAGAACCGGCACATGGCCAGGCCCAGGGCGATGATGGCCACCGTCACCCAGATCAGCCAGCGGCGACGGCCGATGCGGTCGGCCGCCAGCCCCGACAGGCTGGTGGCAGCGCCAAACACCACGGCACCGATCATCAGGATGCCCGTGAAGGTGTTGGCCGGAATGCCCAGCCCCATGGCATGGCCCGCCGGCGACAGGGTGGCCGGCGTTTTGGAATACACCTGCACGAAGGCCGTCATCACGTAGAACAGCACATAGGTGGCCACCATGATGAAAAGTGCCCCTGCACGATGGGCTTCGCAGAACTTCACCACCACTTCCTTCACCGGTCGCGTTGAGCGTCTGCTTGCGATGCTCGGCCTCACGGTACACGTGGCTCTCGTGCAGGCTCAGCCGCACGTACAGGCCCACCCCCACCATCAGCAGCGAGGCAATGAACGGAATGCGCCAGGCCCATTCGACCAGCGCCTCGGGGCCGAACCAGGCACTCACCCCAAAGAAGGCCCCATTGGCCAGCAGCGGCCCCAGCGGTGCGCCCAGCTGCGGGAAGGTACCGAACCAGGCCCGCTTGCCATCCGGTGCGTTCTCGGTGGCCACCAGGGCGGCACACGCCCCATTCGCCACCCAGGCCCAGCCCCTGCCCCATCCGGAACACGCACAGCAGAATGGGCGCAGATGCCGATGCTCTGATAGTTGGGCAGCAGGCCGATGGCCACCGTGGACAGGCCCATCCTGGCAGCAGCGAGGCCACCAGTGTCTTCTTTGCGGCCGATCTGTCGCCGAAGTGACCGAACAGCACGCACCGAACGGGCGGCGAAGGCCAGCGCCAGCGTGGACATCGACAGCAGGATGGCGACGTGGTCATCGCTCTTGTCGAAGAACTGGGTGTTGAAGACCAGCACCGCCGCGGCTGCGTAGATGTAGTAGTCGTAGAACCCGATGGCCGTGCCCACCATCGAGGCAATGGCCACCTTGTAGGGATTGTTGCGCAGGTGAAGTGCAGACCCGGATGCGGGAGCGGAAGAATCGGCGGCAGCCGCAGACCCGGAAGCAGAATGTGCGTCGTTCGCTGATGAGGAACGAGGGTACAGGACAGACGGCATACCCGGCCACGGACCTGCCACCTGCGCGGCCGGCATGCAGCCACAGGTGACACTTCCCGCAGGGAAACACCTGCAGAAGGATCAACGGCCCGCTGTCTGCTCGTCTCTGTGAAGAAGCGCTGGTGGCAGCCGGGCATGGAGCCCTGATCAGCGGCCACGTCCCTGTGCAGGAACGTGCAGAGGCTGCCTCCCGGACAGGGAGCCCTCGGCCCGATGCCCGATCGGGCCATTCCTGGTCACCCCGGCCACGAACCCGCAGTGAGGTCCGATCTCGCAGGGGCGAAACCGGCTGGTCGGACAGGAAGGGGGTGATGTGAAGGGAGACGGGGAAGGTGCCTGGCAAAGTTTGGGCGCCACGACTCATTCACCTCGACGACCTCAAAAGCCGAAATTCAGCCTGAAAACTGCTCAGCGAATCGATCTGGCTTGCAAAGGCCCGACGACAAACACGAACAAAAACACAATGGCGTAGACCAGATGCCAGAACCAATCATCACCAGGGAAGCACAGAACGTTTTTTCCCGTCGCTGTCCGCTCTTCCTGAACGGGTAATGCTGAATCATCATCCCTCTGCAAGGCAAGGTATGGTCACGATCCGCAAAAATGGTTTTCTCAAAACAATCAACAGCAGAAGACCGTTCCCAGAACGATATACCAGCATCTGGATCACGAAAACGACCATCTTGAGCAACGAAACGAAGAAGCCATAGCGATCATTACAAGCAGAACAAGCGCTGCTGTCAGGAAAAACGGCCTCTGTTTCTGTTTTGCAAGAAAACCTGACTCTGATCCATCAGCATTTTTCTTTGGACAATTTCTCCAGACTTCAAATTGATCCATTTTGACCCCTGAATCCCCAAGACGATATTAATATACATAATATCGCATATTTTTATTCATTGCCTCGACAATATCTCAGATACTTAGTCAGTCCTGAACAACTCCAGAATCCGCACGTCAGCCTGTTGTTGAACGGAACGACTGAGAGACTGGACAGGACCGTTGGTGCCGCTCGCCGTTCATAACGTTATTTCTGACCGATCCGGCAGCATCAGCCGTACACAGGCCAGAATCGACAGCAAAATAAAGGCACAAAACAAGCTGCAGCCGGCGCTGCAGCCGACGGCAGCAGCCGGATGTTGTGTCCGGCACCGCACAGCACGGCGTGAAGCGATCTCCCAATGCCCCTTGAGCCAGTTCCGGTCAAGTTTGCCATCGGTCTTCACGTGACCTATCGTCGGTTCGGATGGCGCTGCGGCGTCTGATCATCGCCTTCAGTCCCCGGGTCACGCCTCGCCCTGTCCTGATCGCAGGATTCTCACGCCCGGCACGTCAGCACCGCGATGTCTTGTCCACTACGGCAGTGTCGATACGGCAATCTCCCCACAATCGACGCCTGCTCCAGCGCTTCGTACAGGGTATGGCCATCGTACGGCCGGCCCGGCATCGATCTTGCGCCCACAACGAAACCTTCCCTGTGCGTCGTGGTGATCGGGAAACCTGACACCGAACTCGTAGGGGTTTCTGGGCCCTGCCCCTCGCTGATGCACTCCACCTCCTGCGCATGCAAGGCGTACAGCTTTGTTTTTGTCTTTGTTGCTGCATCAGAACTGTTCGGCCCGTGCCATCAGGTCATCGCTTTCATTGACGCAATCGGGCCGGTCACCTGCTCTCGTTGCCGGTCGATATCCCGCCAGATACGCCCGACCCGTTTGCGCAGCTTGCCGAGCACATTTCGCATCCGCTTGAACGTCTCGCATGCGCATGGCGGCCCACCTGCCTCGCCAGCCGAGGGCCACACGACCGTAGCTCTGCCGCAGTTTCAGGCCACACGCCCGGCAGCCTTGACCAGATGCTGTCTGGTACGTTCCAGAAGTGAATCCGTTGATGCGCAATCGCTCGGCATGACGGTCGTATCCACGATCACCGTCTTGAAGCTGGATTCCTTGAGCATGCCAAGTTCCTGCGCCAGAACCAGCGTCAAAGACAGCATCTCTTCCACGCCAGCCTCGCTCAACCTTTTTGCGCCAGCGCGTCAGGGCTGGACGGATCAATCGGCGGCCTGGTCTGCAGATAGATTTCCCGGTAAAGACCCGCCAGTACGGGTTTTTCCACCCAGGTTGCCACCACTCTTCATCAGACAGATCGAAGGCGTCTGCAGACACAGCAGCCCCGCAATCAGACGAGGGACGTGGCGGGCCGCCCCTGTACGGACTTTGAACTGATCCGCCACCAACGCATCGATGCGCTCCCACTGGATCCGGTCGCCCAGCAGGATCAGCGGAGTCGCTTCAGGTTCAGGTGATCGCGCAGTGGATACCTGAACAGCTCGCCACTCTGTGGCTGTGATGGCTTTTGGACCCATGAGAACCCCTGAAGAATTTGCAAGAAAAACGAGCCCCGTCATGATCGCAAAATCCCTGCACTTCTGCAGGGGTGTTCCTGGCTCAGACGCTGGGAATCAGCGAGGCGGGTTGTTCAGGACGGACTACGTACGCGGCTTCCGGGTTCAGACTTCCAGATGGACGGGCTGCCCGTCTCACAGCGATGACACCAACCAGCAGTTCGACCGGCCTTCCTCGAACGGGTCGATACGGTACGCGGTGCCAACGGCATCCGGACCGGGTGGGGGTCCCGTCGGCCACGGTGAACATGATCCGCAAGCGTCCGGGCAAGACCCTGAGTGTGGGCTGCCACGGTGGGCCGCTGGGACTTCTACCGGCTGAGGCCGACCTGAACGCACCGCTCACGGCCGATGGCAGCGTGCGCAGCCGTTTCGTTGCGGCACCGCAGAAGGAGCACACCTTCTACAACCGCAACAAGAAGGAAAAGTTCTCCTTCATGGGCATCGTGGAAGCCGATCTGCGCTCGGCCACCACCGTGTCACTGGGCTATCAGCGGCAGAACAATGACCCGACCGCGCCGGTGTGGGGCACGATTCCGCTGCTGGCCACCGATGGCACCCCGATCAACCCTGCCGGTGGCCACCAGCTTCGGCACGAACTGGTCGTACTGGAACCGGCATGCCGGCATGGTGTTTGCGGATGTGCGCCACCAGATCAATGAGGACTGGTCGGTCACCGCACGCGCCAGCCGTCCGCATGGCGGCGTGGATGCCTTCATGACCTATGGCTATGGGTCGGGCAGCGCCCTTCATCGACCGGGCCACCGGCAGCGGTGTGACGCTGTTCGGCTGGCGAAACCGCGGGCGCGTGAACATCGATGCGCTGGATGTCCATGCCACCGGCACAGGCACTCTGGGTGGCCGTGATCGCGACCTGACGGTGGCGTGAACGGCACCTACCGAAGGACAAGAGCGATGTCTTCACCGGTGCCAGCGGTTGGACCTACGCCATTCCCAACGTGTACACGTGGGATGGCAACACAACCCTCATGAATGCCGTGGCCACCGGCGCGTACGACCGCAACATCACCCAGCAGACGGGGCTCTTTGCCTCGGCACGCTGGAAGCTGATGGACGAGCTGTCGCTGCTGACCGGGATGCCCGGGTGACCAACTGGTCCACGCGCAAGAAGTCCTACTGATGCCACCGGTGCCTACACCGGCACTTCGGCACGCCATGAGGTGAAGCACAAGGTCACGCCCCTATCTGGGCCTGGTGTATGACCTGTCGCCGTCGGTGGCGCTGTACGGCAGCCATACGCGCATCTTCAAACCCACGGAAAACCGCGACCGTTACGACAATGTGCTGGACCCGGCCATCGGCAGCAACAGCGAGATCGGCGCGAAAATCGAACTGGCGAAGGATCTGGACCTGAACGTGGCGCTGTTCCAGACGAAGCAGGACAACTTCCCGGTCACCGACAGCGGTGTGGCCTCCAACAGCCTGCCCGATGGCAGCCAGGCCTATGTGGGTGTGGATGGCACGAAGTCGCGTGGCTTCGAGGGAAGTGAACGGCCGCATCCGCCCGAACTGGAAGGCACAGTTCGGCGTGACCCGCGCAAAGACCACCCGCAACGAAAGCGACAACCTGTGGGCCAACTTCCCGACCTGGATGGTGCAGCTGGGTACCGATTACCGCTTCGAGGGTGATCTGGCACCGCTGTCGGTGGGCACCTTCATCAACTGGCAGAGCAAGATCGAGGCGTTCAATGTGGACGCCCCCGGCGGCAATAAGATCACCTTCACGGACAAGTCCCGTGCGCTGGTGGACCTGTATGCCACCTGGAATCTGACGGATGACTACAGCCCGACGGCCGCCGTGACCAACGCCACCAACAAACGCTACTGGGCCAACCTGAGCTATGCCAACTATGGCGAGCCGCGGATGATGAAGCTGACGTTCCGGGCAAAGTTCTGACATATGACGCCGGCCAGCCCCGCTGCGCAGGGCTGGGCCACTGCCGTGGCGGCTTCGGCCCCTGCGAACCCGCCAGCGCCCATGGGACAATAGCGCGATTCATGGACTCCGAAGCGTGGATGGACTGCCATCCCGCCCTGCCCCACCCCTGTTTCACCGCCATTCCCATGCAACGCTACCTCGAACGCGCCACTGCTCGGCGCCGCCACCTGCACCAGCATCCCGAAGAATCCTTCGAGGAGGTGCAGACCGCCCAGTACATCGTCGACGAGCTGAAGGGGCTGAAACACGCACGCATCGAGCGGCTGACGCCCACCAGCGTGGTGCTGGTATTCGATACCGGCCGGCCGGGCGCACGCATTGGCCTGCGCGCCGATACCGACGCCCTGCCGGTGCAGGAAGACCGTCCCGATCTGCCTTTCGCCTCGAAAGTACCGGGCAAGATGCATGCCTGCGGGCACGATGGCCATACCGCCATCCTGATGGCCACCCGCCTGTACATCGACGAGCACATCGACGAATTCAGTGGCCAGATCCACGCCATTTTCCAGCACGCCAGGAAATCCTGCCCGGCGGCGCCCGCGAGATGGTGGCCACCGGTTGTTTCGACGATTTCGATTTCGTCTACGGGCAGCATCTGGTGTCTCCCGTGCCGACCGGCGTGATCGACATCAAGGCCGGGCCGAGCCACGGCCAACACGGATGCCTACAACATCACCATCCACGGCAGGGTGGTCATGCGGCCATGCCGACCCTGAGCATCGACCCGGTGGTGATCGGCGCCCAGTTCGTGACGGCGCTGCAGAGTGTGGTGTCGCGGAAGTTTTCACCGCACGACCGGGTGGTGATTTCCAACACGATGTTCCATGCGGGCACGGCACAGAACATCATTCCGCACACGGCAAAGCTCACCGGCAGCGTGCGCACGATGACGCCCGAACATCGTGAGCGCGCCCGGGCCGCCATCGAAGCCCTGCTGAAGGGCCCATGCGAGGCCCATGGTGCCACCTGGGATTTCGAATACGAGGTGGGCTACGACGCCACATTCAACGATCCGGAAAAGACCGCCATCGTCCGCGAGATTGCGAAGGGAACGCTTTGGGAATGCCGTGACGGAACTGCCGCCCTTGATGGCCGGCGAGGATTTCAGCGCCTTTGCGCGCCGGGTGCCGTCAACCCATGTGTTCATCGGGGCATCCAATGCCGAATTTCAGCTATCCGCACCATCATCCGAAGTTCGGACTGGATGAAGCCAGCTTCGAATACGGGCTGGGGATGATGGTGGCGGTGGCGAAGAACGCTGCCCGGTTCTCCAGAAAGGCCAGTCAGAAAGCAGACGCCTGACGCCTGCACGCCTGCCACGTCATCCCCAGATCATCCGTGGATTTCAGGACAGACTGAGGAATGGGGGTTGACGGCCAGACGGAACATCGAATGGTCACAAGGCAAATGGCCTCCGTGCTCACCGAAGATCCCTACGGCGATACCTATTCACGGGCCGCCTTGCGGTGATAGTGCCGCAGGGCATGCTCCCGGCGCCGGCCACTGCTGAAGGCGGACACGCGCTTCAGGTAGCCGATGACGCGCGTGCCGTAATCGATATCGTCCGAGCTGCAAATGGCTGCAGGCGTGCAGGGTACGCTTTGTCGATGTGACCGCATTCGCTGCAGATGGTGATGCGAACATTGATGCAGAAATAGTTGCAACCCAGTTCGCGCCGCAATGTCCAGCAATGAGCGGTAGCCGGATTCGGGCAGCGCTTCGTCGAGGTTCAGGTGCAGGGCCGAGCCGCCATCGAGCCAGTCCACCAGCTCGCGGCCATGCAGCAGGAACTTGTCCAACGCGTTGATTTCCTCTCCACGACGTAGAAATAGGAGTTGTAGCAATCGCGACTGACCTTGTAGCCATCGGCCCGGTCCCAGCGGGCGTTCTTGACACCGAGGTTTTCGGCCGGCACGAATTCGGTGTTGAATTTCACGCCGTAATGGCGGCTGGCGGCCTGGTTGGCCTCGAAGATGACTCTTCAGCCGGTCCTGCACGAAGCGAACATAGGCATCGTTGTAGCCCACGGTGATGCCGCAGGCTTCGGCCGCCTCGGCCATGCCATTGATGCCGATGGTGAGAAACTGCTTGTCCAGCGTGATGAAGCCTGCATCGTAGACGGGCAGCATGTGGGCAGCCTGATATTCTTCCATCAGCCGGCGGTAGGCAAACTGGTATTTGTGGATCTTCGCCACCTCTGCTGCCAGATCACGCCCGTCCCTGTTCCAGCCGGTTCATGTTGAGGGTAATGACGTTGATGGACCGGTGGCCACACCCCCGCCCCCAGCGTATAGGGAAAAGGTGCGGTCCTCGATGGCGTTGCGCAGGCGGCAGCAGGAGGCCAGTGAATCCGGGTTTGTCCGACAGGTACACGAAGAAGAATTGCCTTCGGCCAGCTCATGGGCCATCTGGCTGGCAAAGACATCATCCTGCACTTGCCGCCGTCGGTCAGCATGGCGGCCGTCACCACTGGGAAGGTCAGCACCGCTCTGGTGCGCTCCTGGTTGAACCATTTTCAGGAAGAAAAGCTGCAGTCTGGCCACGCTGTCCCAGTTGGGCTTGCTGAAGTCCGGAAACACGAAGTCCCCGAACATGGCCTCGAAGTAGTAGCGGTCGTACACCGAGATATTCCAGAACGCACTCTGGTAGCCACCTGCCGCCGCCGGCTGGTTGATGCTGTAAACCACCTGCTGCAGATGGTTGGCCACCCTCGTCGACATGGGTGGTCAGATAGTCATCGCCATAGTCGTGCGGGCAAAATGGTCGAAGCTAGGTGAGAAACTCCACGGTAGCCACGGCACCGGCAAACTGCGCGCTGATGGCAAACACCAGATTGATGAACGAGCCGCAGAATGAGGCCAGATGCTCGGGCGCTGGATTCGCCCCCAGCTTCGTCAGGCCGTGCGTGAGAAACGGATAGAGCGTGACCGACACACAGTAGGGCTTGAGGCTGGTCTCATCGTGGACGTAGATTTCATGCGCCTCGATCTGGCGGATGTATTCGTCGGCAGTGGCCTGGTCGAAGCATTCGGCAATCTTGCGGGAGACCAGCTGACGGTTGATCTGCACGAAGAAATCCTTCATCAGCTCCGTTTCCATCGTGGCAATGTTCTTCTGCGTCACGTTGGCATTGGCGTCCATGCGGAACCGTCGGCCGCGTTGTGGGCGCCGATGTAGTCGTTGATGAATTGCAGTTTTCCGCGCAGCTGTTCGGGATGCAGCCGAATCATGGGGATCTCCTGATGAATGACGATGATGGAAAGAGGCTCGGCACAATGGCCGAACCATGGTTCCAGCCGCATCGGAATGCACCGAACCCTGCTTCGAAAGCATGGATGACTGAAGGCGCCTGTCAGGCCGCCTGCAGGACACCCTGAGCGGAACGCGGAATCCCCTGGCTGGACAGGGGACGACCCGCTTTCCGGGCAGGTGCAGGAGCCGCTTCCCGGATGAACAGGTGATTGAGCACGTCACCGGAAGGCACGTGAATGAAACGCTGGTTGGTGGTGGGGCTGTCCAGTCCGCCCTGCTCCGGCATCCAGCGGCCGGTCTTCAGGTAGGTGAGATGGGGAATGAAGCAACCGGACTGCGCTTCCAGTTCGTCACGTTCCAGGCCGGTATAAAGGCAGGTTTTCAGGCCGGCGCGGGTGACGGCCACCAGCAGGCGTTCCAGCGGCTCCGGCAGCCATTCACCCCCCATGAACAGCACACAGCTGATCAGGCCACGGTAACGGGACAGACGGCTCTGCAGATAGTCTTCAGTCAGTACGCTACCCAGGCCGGCCTTCCAGCTGTCTGCACTGTGGCAGCCCCTGCAACGCAGCGGGCAGCCGGAGAACAGAAAGGCCAGCGATACCTCACCGGGCACCTCCTGCCAGACGATCTGTTCAGATGTGAACCGTAGCTGCTGCATGACCCTCACCACAAGGCACGTTATTTAGTGGTGATTAGAACACAGGAACACTAGATGTTGTGTTTGATTTGATCAATCAAATTACAAATTACCATAGTCTTCCGTGATTGATGGATAGCCATTACTCATTCGTCCTCATGCTGGGCCCCATGGAACATGATGAGGCAGAATCAGCCCACATGGAAAAAGTATCCGGTAACCACGCATGATCAGGCGTGGAACACATCCATACGAGCAACATGAGCGAATATCAGTTCTACGAGTTTGCAGCCATCGACCGACCATTGACCAGCAGGGAAATGGAAAAACTGCGTGCGGTATCCACACGTGGCATCATTACGCCATACAGCTTTACCAATCACTATCACTGGGGCCCCTCAAGGCCGATCCGCAGGACTGGATGAAGCGCTACTTCGACGCTCATGTCTATCTGGCTGACTGGGGCAATGCACGTTTTCTCTGAAGCTGCCGAAGTCTTCCTTCAGCAAGGAAGATATTGATCCATTCAAAAACAGAGCTTCGCTTTTTGCCACTTCGACCAACACACACTGGATCATAGACTGGCTGGCAAGCGACGAACCCTTTGACGACGACCGCTACGCAGAAGATGACGGTACCGGATGGCTGCAGCGCCTGATACCAATTCGTGATGAGCTGATGGCCGGTGATATGCGTTCTTTATATCTGGGCTGGCTGGCTGCAGGCCATTCAATGATTCGTATTGGAAACCAGAGCTGCCGCCAGGTATGAAAGAGATGTCCCCTGCCCAGAAGGCCCTGGCAAAATTTCTGGAAATCGATCCCGATCTCATCGAGGCTGCCGCTGTCAACAGCGCAAGGATTCCGACACAAACCAGAACCGATACGCATGATATGAATGTCTGGCTCGATGGCTGGACCGTACCGGACATGCACAACATCCTGCAGCTGCTTGTCACGGACCAGAGTCAAAAAGCCATTTCCCTGGCGAGAAATCGTTACTTGACATGGCTCAGACAACAGAGGCCCATGGTTTCATCATATACCAGCCGGCGCACGGTCGGAGAACTGCGTGAACTGGCGAAGTCAGCGTCCGCGGCCAGGCTCGCCCGTGAAGAACAGGAACGCAGGCAACATGAAACCCGGCAGCGTCAAAAACGCCATGCAGAATTGCGCAGGATGATGAACAACGAAAACCGGTACTGGAAAAAATGCCGACCAGGAAGCTTCACGAGGCTGCGCATCCGGCTATGACCAGGCACTGCGCATAGATGAGCGAACTTTCCGAGGGAAATGCACTGGTTTCCAGTCCGGAGGTACTCAGGAAAAACTGCGCCATTTTTCTTGCTGTACATGGCAAAACGCCCGGCACTGGTCCGACGACTGAAAGATGCCGGTTTACCGGTGGATTGAAAGCATGTTTCGCCCTGCCCCATGGGGGCCTCTTCAAAAGTCCCACGACTTTCTGAACACCATGTCCGGACGGGCAGTTCAGCATGTCGTCACTTCCCGATACAGAACCGGCTGAAGATCACCCCAGCAGCTCATCGGCCGTAACGGCACCAGTGATCCGCCCCAGCGCCTGATGGGCCAGTCGCAGTTCCTCGGCAAAGAGATCGAGGACTGGTCTCCCAGCGCCACGTGGTGGCGGGCGTTCTGCAGGTGCTGCAATGCTTCGAGAGTGCCTGCAGGTGGCGCTCGCGGGCGATGAAGACGCCTTCCTGGCCAGGCTGAAAGCCGGCAATGTCGAGCAGTTTCGGCGGGAAGGCGTCGATGCCTTGGCCGGTTTTTGGCGGAAAGACACAGGGTTTCGCGCTGCGCAGGCGCGGTTGCATCACCTTTCGCCGTGTCACCTGAAACCAGAACAGACTGAACGCCGGCTGCCAGAGAGGGTGAAGTTACCCGGGCGTCGATTTCATTGCCTGTTGAGGGTTATCCAGGCGCATGACTCCTGGTTTTGCTGACCATCCGTGTGTGCGGATTCCCCTTCACGCCAGCACTTGCAGCCACACCAGCCGGCACCAGATCGATCTTGTTGATGACGGTCAGCCGCGCAGCACTGGCCGGAACACGGGCATCGATGACCTGCTCCAGATCAGCCACAGTGTCCGTCGACGCTTCCTGCAGACGCAGGTGCAGGTGCAGGTGCAGGCAACACAATCCGCCTGATTCAGATACCCGTCCGGTTTCCGCCGTCACGCAAGGATAATCCGCATTGCCCCCTGCGTACGTCCGCGCCTCGTCTCACGTGCCGGAAACACCTCATCCGCCGCCCTGCAGGTGCACCACCACATCCGCCTTTTCGATTTCCGTCCAGGTACGCTGGATGCCGATCCGCTCCACCGGATCATCCGTTTCCCGCAGGCCGGCAGTGTCGATGAGATTGATGGGCACGCCCTCGATGCTGATCTGTTCGATGACACGATCACGGGTGGTGCCGGCAATGGGCGTGACGATGGCCACGTCGGTACCAGCCAGTGCATTGAGCAGGCTGGATTTGCCCACGTGGCGCACCGGTCAGCACGACATTGAGGCCCCTGACGCAACCGGGCACCGCTTCGGGCGGTGCGGAAAAAGCTGCTGCAGGGTCTGGTCGATGCTGTCCAGCCGCCCAGCCGCATCGGCCTTCTGCAGAAAATCGATTTCTTCTTCGGGGAAATCCAGCGTGGCTTCGACCAGCATGCGCAGCGTGAGCAACTGTTCGGCCAGGTCATCGATCTGGCTGGAAAACACGCCCTGCAACGAGCGGGTGGCGGAACGGGCCGCCTGTTCGGTGCTGGCCTCGATGAGATCGGCCACGAGCTTCGGCCCTGCACGAGATCGAGCTTGTCGTTCAGAAAGGCCCGTTCGGTGAATTCTCCGGGCTCAGCCAGGCGAATGCCGTGCGCCTGCCCCACCTGCAGCACGCGCCGCAGCAGAATCTGCTGCACCACGGGGCCACCATGGCCCCTGCAGTTCGAAGGATGTGCTCGCCCGTGTAGGAATGCGGCGCGAGGAAACCACAGGGCCAGGCCGTAGTCGATGGGCTGGCCGCCTTCGGCCAGGAAAGGTCCGTAGCTGGCGTGGCGGGGTTTCAGGGGCGATGTCGACGGCACTCGTCACAGCCATGCCGATGGCTTCCGGAGCCGATGCGGTACCTTCCGGGAAGGATTCCGGTGGGTCTGGCTGGCCGGTCCATCCACGGCAGGCGTGCTGGAAACGGTCTGCGATATACCGACTGTTTTGCCAGAACCAGGCGGCATATTGGGCGCCGCACCGGAAAGGGATGCACTCAGCACCTCACGTGCAATGGCCTCGATGATGCCGGCTTCCGGCGCGGAAACACGGACGACACCGATGGCACCTGGCCGGGCGCAGTGGCGATGGCGCAGATGGGACGTTTGTCTTGCACGGCGGAAACCCAAAAATGCGAATGAATGGAATCAGATGTTCACCGGCTGCCAGTCCCGGTCCTTCAGGGGACGGCAGATAGGCAATCCGCGCAGCTGCTGCTGCCACAGGTTGGCCGGGTAGCGGCAGCGTTCGGGATGCGCCGGGTCGATGGCGGTGGCAATGCTGCCGGTATCGCCATGGCGAACCAGCAGAGCAAAGGACAGGGTTGATCATCACGGCCTTGCCAACGGCAATGAATTCCGCCCAGCCCGTTTCATGGGCCTGCAGCACCCTGATCGGCCGAGAGCAGGCAGCCCACGCCAATCAGCGGCAGCCTGCCCGCAATACGCCGGTGCAGCAGTTCGATGCGGGTCAGGCTGGTATCGGCCCCCCGACGTGCCTTGCGGTGGAAATCCCAGAGCGATACGTGCAGGTACTGCAGTGGTTTCTGGACCAGCGCATCGACCAGGGCAAACGTATCGGCCATGGTGAGGCCCTGATCACCCGCTTCTTCCGGCGAGAAGCGGTAACCGATGATGAAATCATCGCGGCCCGCCCGGCGTTTCTGCTCGACCACGGCATCGACGACAGCCAGCGGGAAGCGCATGCGGTTTTGCAGGGAGCCACCCCAACGGTCGGTGCGCTGGTTGCTCTGGGCAGAGAAAAACTGCTGCAGCAGGTAACCGTTGGCACCATGAATTTCCACACCGTCGAAGCCTGCGTCGATGGCCAGGGCAGCGGCCTTGCCGAAAGCAGTCACCAGCGACTGGATCTCATTGTCGGCAAGTGCGCGCGTCGTACCCGTGCCTGACGGCGATACAGCGCCATCCACGATGGCCCGGTCACCGCCATGATGGATCTGCAGGATGGCCTTGGCCCCCTGCCCTTTGATGAGCGCAGCCGTTTCGGTGAGGCTGGGCAGGTGGGCATCACGGAGGCATAGGGCTGGCCGGTGAATGCCTTGCCTTCGGGAGACACCAGCGTGGCGGCGGTGATGAACATCCCTGAAACCGGTGGCCCGGCCAGCCAGGAAGGCCCGTTCCTCGTCACTCAATGAACCATCATCGTGGGAGCTGTAATGGGTCATGGGGGCCACGACGAGGCGATTGTCGATCGTGACGGCGTTGTTCAGTGTGAACGGCTCGAAGAGGGGAGAAAACCGGTTGTCCATGGATGCACCTCGGTTGGAACAGATGGCAAAACGGCCACCCGGTGAGGAGTGGCCGTTTTGCGGTCTGGGCGATTGAAGCAGTCAGGCTGTCACGCTGCCCCTGCCGAAGACGGGCTTGCCTTCGATGTGGCGGGTGATGACCCACTGCTGGACGATGGAGAAGATGTTGCTGACCACCCAGTACAGCACCAGACCCGACGGGAAGAAGAAGAACATGACCGAGAAGATCAGCGGCATGAACATCATCATCTTGGCCTGGACGGGGTCGGCCGGTTTGGGGTTGAGGTGAGTCTGCAGGAACATCGTGCCGGCCATCAGCAGCGGCAGGATGTAGAAGGGGTCGGGCTGGAGAGGTCGTGAATCCAGCCGATCCACGGCGCGTTGCGGATTTCGACCGAGGCAAGCAGCACCCAGTACAGGGCGATGAAGACGGGGATCTGCACCAGAATGGGCAGGCAGCCGCCCAGCGGATTGATCTTCTCTTCCTTGTACAGCTCCATCATGGCCTGATTGAGCTTCATGCGGTCGTCGCCGTAGCGCTCGCGGATGGCATTGAGGCGCGGCTGCACCTTGCGCATCTTGGCCATGGAACGGTAGCTGGCGGCCTGCAGCGGGAAGAAGGCCAGCTTGACCAGGATGGTCAGTGCCACGATGGCCCAGCCCCAGTTGCCGAGGATGCCGTGCAGGAAGGTCAGCAGCCAGAAGAGCGGCTTGGCGATGGCGGTGACCCAGCCGTAGTCCACCACCAGGTCCAGCCCCGGGGCGACCTTGGCCAGCACGTCCTGATCCTGCGGGCCGATGAAGAGCGTCTCGCCCACATCCACGGTCTGGCCGGCGTTGATCTGGCCCAGCGGCTCATAGGCGCCGGCAGCATAGCGGCCGTTGCCGACGCTGCGGGTGTAATACTCGCGGGCCTGGCCCTGCTTCGGCACCCAGGCGGAAACGAAGTAGTGCTGGATGATGCCCACCCAGCCATCGGTGGCCTTGCCGGAGTGTTTGGCCTTGCCCTTCTGGATGTCTTCGAAGGAGACCTTCTGGAACTTGTCGGCGTCGGTATAGACCACCGGGCCGGCGTAGGTCTTTGTAGTAGCCGGACTGGCCCGGAGCTTCGTGGGTATCGCGGGTCAGCTGCAGGTACAGGGCGGGCGAGACGGGCTGCTCACCCACGTTGGTGACGCGGTTGTCGACCTTGATCTCGTACGAACCGGGTGAGAGCTGGTAGGTGCGCTCGATGCGCAGGCCACCACCTTCGGCCGCCAGCACGACACCGGTTGTCTGGCCATTGGTTTCGATCCTGCGCACCACCGTCATGGGGGTGGTGTGGTTGGGGCGTCCTTCACGCCCACCAGACCGGTCTGGCCCACGAAGTAGGTGCCCTGGCGGTCGGACTGGATGACCAGATTGCCGCTGTTGGGGTCCTGCGTGTTGTGGATGTGGTGGAGCAGCTCGCTGTAGCTGATCTGGCCACCGACGGCATCGATGCCCAGCTTGATGACATCGTTCTGCAGGGTGATGGTTTCACCGGCCTTTGCGGGCTGGCTGGCTTCGTTGCCCGGCACGGCGGCACTGGCGTCATTGCTGCCATTGGCCGGTGCGGAGGGAATGCTGGCATCGGCGCCGGCAGCTGGTTGCCGTTGCCCTGCTGGGTCTGGGTCTGCTGCTGGGCTGTCTGGGCGGGCTTCTGGCCAAACAGGGTGGGCTGGCCATGCTGCTCCTGCCAGTTGTTCCACAACATGACAAGGCAGATGGAGAGAATGACCCAGAGAACGGTCTTGTGGGACTGCTGCATCGTAGGGGGATATGGTCGGTGAGCGGAGATGCTGAAGAATACCCGAGCTTGACCCCGGATGTGGGCCCGAAGGCACTGTAATTCAGCCCGTGAAGAGAAAAAAATGGGGTTTGACGGGTCTGACGCAAGTCTGACGTCAGGAAGTGGCCATGAATGGGCCCAAAGATCGCCGTAACCCAGAATTATGCATCATGTTTTACCGGTTTCCGCGTGCGAAAGCGGCGGGTGGCCCGCATACTGGCCGTCGTTCAGGCTGTTCGATGTGCTGGGCGGATGGATCGTGAGGTCATTGGAAAGGCCAGGAAGCCTTGCGAAAGTCCTGCAGCACGTCGGGTTGCCGGGTCAACGGGAGGCGCACCAGCCGTTTCCCCGGTGGAAGGGGTAGCACCGGACGATGCCAGACGCATGGCGGAGACTGAACCGGGAACAGGATCGATACCATGGCTACCCCAGGGATGGCAGCGGCAGATGCGTTTGAGGGCCAGCCACCCTCCCTGGCGGGACCATGCAGCTGCAGGGCTTCGATGGCGTACTCGAGCAGCTGGGCCAGTAGCGGCAGCTGGGCGGAACACCACGCTCCAGCTGCGCTGGTAGCCGCGAATGGCCAGGGTCAGCGCACGAGTGAGCGGGCTGGGGGCCGGTTTCATGCCCGGCTCCGGCTGGAAAGGGATCCGGCGGGTGAGGTGCGGAAATCTTTCAGGCGCCTGGCGGCATCTGCCAGCAAACGGTCGGCTTCGGCACGCAACTGGCGCTTGATGTCGGCAAAGACGGCTGGGAAGCGGCACGGGCCGGTATGCCGGCCTTGCCGGACGGCACTGCGTCGCGGGCTGGTGTCCCCGTCTGCATGCCATTCTGCGTTCCGGCCTGGGTAGTGGTCTGGATAGCGGCTTGCGGCATGGCCGGTGCCTGGGCATTTCGGGCAGCCTTCCAGACAGCCTTTTCGGGCCTGCAGACGCATCTGGGCGCGGGCGTACTGGCTTTTGGCGGCCAGACTGCCCAGGGGATGGGCCTTGAGGCGAAAGCGCCAGACACGGTTGCCGGACTGCAGCAGTGCAGCATCGGGCGCCAGTCGCCATGCTTCACGCAGCACACGCTTGACCGTGTTGCGGCGCATGGCAGCCCGGACGAGACGCTTGGGAACGCTGAGCTGCAGGGAATCGGTGCGGGAAAGGGGCTTGACCGGCGGGACAGTACCTGTGAGTTCCAGAAACTGTCCCGACAGGCGCAGGGTACTGCCACCGGTTCGGCGAGGACGGGACGCTCTGGCCGTTGCGGCACCGGATGGCCCTGGTTCTGCGAGGTCAGGTCCTGCAGGGATGAAGTTTCCGGCGAAGAAGGCACGTCCTTCGGGGACTGCCGGCAAGGGTTGTTCATGCGGAGACTGTCCTGCACGTCCTGCACGCGCGGCGGAGATTTCGCAGGGGCGAATGCCTCCATGACACACGCTGGAAGCAAAGTCCCAGGGAAGACCGCAAAAGTCCGGCCCCAAACGAAAAACGGCCCCTGCCGCAGTATGCGGGGGCCGCTTCGAGGCTGTCGGTGTTCAGACGGCCAGACGGTGACGGCCTTTGGCACGACGGGCGCGCAGCACGGCACGGCTACCACGGGTTTTCTGGCGAACCAGAAAACCATGGGTTCTTTTTACGACGGCAGACGGAGGGTTGATAGGTGCGCTTCATGGTGAGTACGTCAAAAAGCCGCGATTCACCTCAAAAGCTGGGCTGCCGCGGACGTGATTTTCCGGAAACCCTCTATTTGACGGGCAAAGACGGGCTTCTGTCAATAGCCACGCCCCATTGGCAAAGCGTTTTCATCGTTTGCCAGGGTTCTGTTCCCCGGTTTTTGGATGAAGCCTCGTGTACGCCCACGGATGCAGCCTGTTGCCGCGGAACCGGAAGCCGATTCCACCCCTGCTACTCCCGACGGATGCAGCCCTCCCCCTGCATCTGCGAACCTTCTCCGGACGGCGTGACGCAGCCATGTCTGTTGAACGACATCGACGCGCGCAATCTGCACCTTCGGACAGCATCTGCATCATCCGGACAGGCTACCCGCAACCTCAACCGGAACGGCCTGTGGATAGATGCAGCGAACCTGTGGATAAGTTAGAATTCTGTTCGCTCTGGCGGGTACCGGATGTGCTGCGCCATGCCGTCTGGTCACGCGTCTGCGGGCCGTCGCGACCCGTTCGCTGGGCTGACGAGACTGCGGCATCAGGTGCTCAACTGCCTGCAAAATGCGCCCTTTACACCTCTGAATGGTCGTATTCTGCAACAACCCGCTTCGAAGCCCGGTATCTGTCCGGACCGCGGCATGACGGGAGCCTGCAGCAGTCCGGGTCGCATTGCCCACAGATCGTGACCTGGGGCACCCTGCCCCGAACCTGTGGACAATCATGTGAGTAACCGCCCACTGTGACTCGACGCGGGCATGCGCGGTCCGGTACCACCCGTGCCCACCTCGAGGCGCATACCCGCGCACACCCGCTTCAAACCTTGCTGTCTTTGCCCGGAGTCACCCCCACCATGCAGGAACAATGGGAAGCCTGTCGTACGGCCGTTGCCGCACGCATGCCCGATCTGGCCTTCAATACCTGGATCAAGCCGCTGGATTTTCTGGAGCTGGACGCCAATGAATGCGTGCTGCGTCTGGGGGCGATCACGCAGTTCAAGGCCGACATCGTCGCGCAACCAGTATGCGGAGCTGATCCAGCAGGTGGTGCGGAGATGATCGACCCGGCCGTCCGGGTGAGATCGGTGACGCCGAAAGCGGGCGGACCGGGCGCCGCCGGCAAGGCATCGGCGACGGCCGGCACGGGGGGGCACGCTGGCGTACCGGCTGCACGGGCGGGCGCCGGCGCAGGTACAGGCACCGTAGCAGGCGGTCAGGCGGCTGCGGCACACACGGCTCACTCTGCTTCTGGACATGCCCCGGATGGCAATGCCGGCCACGCTGCCGGTTCCGGCATGGCGTCGGTGCTGGTATCCGTACGGTGCGGGTTCCCGTGCGGGCGCTGGCGTCAGTTCTGGTTCTGGCGTTGATGTTGGCGTCGGTTCCGGCCCTGGCAGGACAGCTGGTCTGCACGGTGAAGCGCCCCGCCCTGCAGCCAGCCTGGCCGACCTCAGCGAGGAAGACCTGATGGCCGGCGAGGCACCGGCCGATGAAGATGATCCAGACGACCTGGGGCTCGATGCCCCACCCCGGCGCAACACACCGGCACGCAGCTTTGGCGGCCTGAGTGGCCAGATGCCCAATGAACGCTCGCGGCTCAATCCGGGGCTGACCTTCGAGGCCTTCGTCAACGGCAAGGCCAACGATCTGGGCCCGGGCTGCCGCGCTGCAGGTGGCCGACCGGCCAGGCAGTGCGTACAACCCGCTGTTTCATCCACGGTGGTGTGGGTCTGGGCAAGACCCACCTGATGCAGGCCGTGGGCAATGCCATCCAGGCGCGCGAGCCACGGGCGGCCATCCGCTACATCTCGGCCAACCAGTTCGTGCAGGATCTGGTGTCGGCCTTTCGCGGCAACTCGATCGAGAAGTTCACGCACTACTACCAGACGCTGGATGTGCTGCTGATCGACGACATCCAGTTCCTGTCGGACAAGCAGCGCTCGCAGGAAGAGTTCTTCCATGTGTTCGAGACGATGACGATCAACCAGCGGCAGATCGTGATCACCTGCGATACCTATCCGAAGGAGCTGAAAGGCATCGATGACCGGATGATCTCGCGGCTGAACTCGGGGTTGATCGTGGCCATCGAGCCGCCGGAGCTGGAGATGCGGGTGGCCATTCTGCAGCGCAAGGCCGAACAGGCACGGGTACGACTGCCGGATGACGTGGCGTATTTCATCGCCAAGAACATCCGCCGCAACGTGCGCGAACTGGAAGACGCCCTGCAGCGCGCCATTCATTATGCATCATTCAGGTCATCGCCCCTAACGCTGGAACTGGTGAAGGGAGTCGTTAAAAAGATCTGATCTCCTTCAATCGTGGACAGATCTCCATCGATTTCATCCAGAAGACGGTGGCCGAATACTACAAGATCAAAGCCGGCCGACATGTATTCGAAGCGGCGCCAGGCCAAGATCGCCCTGCCCCGCCAGATCGCCATGTACCTGGCCAAGGAGCTGACGCAGAAGAGCCTGCCGGAGATCGGCGATGCCTTCGGCGGCAAGGATCACCACGGTTCTGTATGCAGTACGCAAAATTACAGAATCACGGGCGCACAACGAGGAGCTGAACAAGCAGATCCACGTGCTGGACCAGACGCTCAGGGAGTATCTGTAACAGGCTCACCGGATCAGACCGAACGGCATCGCACCATTTTCGTTCCATATGGCCTGACCTGTGCCGGATGGTATTCGGGATGCACTCAGGTGGTACCGCTCTGGCAGACCCATGCCAGAGGCAGCGCCCGGGCCGTTCCATGCAACGAACCGTATTCATGCAACGCGCCAGGGCGTTACCATCGCGCACATCCAGACCTGTGGATAACCCGGACTTGTCCCCAGACAACGTTTTGCACAGCGGCAGGGCGCATGGACAGGGGCAATGGTAGAGTTATCCACATACTCCCGTACCGGGTACTCACCGGATGTTCGCCGAGTTTGCCTGTGTTTTGTGCAAAACTGCGCTTCCGGAGCAGGCTTCGGGCCGGGTTGACAGGGGGTTGTGCACAACCGGTCAGCAAGGCTGAAGAGTCCACATCGTCAAAATGTGGATAACCCGGGGTTTCGGACGGAAGACCAAAACCGTCCACATTCCGGTGACGGCGGCATTGCACAGTCCACACACCGTTTTTGTTCAGCAAGATCCAGTCGACAAGCGCGTCTTCGAGGTTATCCACAGGAGATGATCTCCCAAAAACAACAACAACCTTTAAAGATATAGAGATCTTGAAACCGAAAAGCTCAGGAACAGAAAGTCATGCAGATCATTCATGCGTCGCGGACGCCATCCTGAAACCGCTTTCAGACCGTGGCTGGCATCATCGAGAAACGTCATACCCAGCCCATTCTGGCCAACGTCCTGATCCGCCAGCAGGGTGAGCAGGTGAGCTTCATCGGTACGGACATGGAGATCCAGGTCCAGACCCACGCCAGCATCGGCGCGGGGGCAGGGCAGGTGAACACCACGGTGTCGGCCAGAAGCTGATCGACATCCTGCGGGCATTGCCGGATACGGATGTCACGCTGGAGCTGAAGGGCAACAAGCTGAACCTGAAAACGGCGAAGTCGCGCTTTGCCCCTGCAGACGCTGGCAGCCGATGACTTTCCCGTCATGAAGGGAAGCAGTGCCGAAGCCAGCATGGCCGCAGATGGGGGACAGGGTTCGGCAGGAGAACGCAGCACGGATGATCTGCGTGCCGATGTGACACTGTCCCAGAAGAAGCTGCGCCACCTGCTGCAGATGGTGCATTTCGCCATGGCCCATCAGGACATCCGCTTCTATCTGAACGGGCTGATGCTGGCGATGGATCCGCAGGGCATGCGGGCCGTGGCCACGGAAGGACACCGGCTGGCGTTCTGCCAGGATACGGAGGTGCATGCGGCCGGCCAGGCAGAGGCGATCCTGCCGCGCAAGTCGGTGATCGAGCTGATGCGGCTGCTGTCCGACAGCGATGAGCCGGTGCGGATGGAGATCATCGGTACCCAGATACGGCTGCGCTTTGGCGAGATCGAGTTCATCAGCAAGCTGCTGGAGGGCAAGTTCCCCGACTATCAGCGGGTGATTCCGAAGGGGTACCAGAAGGTGATCGAGCTGGACCGTGAAGCCTTTGCCCAGGCGCTGCAGCGGGCGTCCATTCTGAGCAACGAAAAGTTCCGCGGGGTGCGGCTGGGACTGGCGCCGGGCCGTCTGGGTATCCAGACCAGCAATACCGAGCAGGAAGAGGCCCTGGAAGAGATTGATATCGACTATGACGGTACGTCTCGATATTGGTTTCAATGTCTCCTATCTGCAGGATGTGCTGGCGACACTGAAGAGCGAGAAGGTGTCGATGGCGTTTGGCGATGCCATGTCCAGTGCGCTGATGTCGCTGCCCGACGATGACAGCTTCCGCTATGTGCTGATGCCGATGCGGATCTGAAGGTCGTGCAACGTTCGGCAGGAGGCGGCCGTTTTCCAGTGCCGGGGGGCAGCGTGGGGACGCATGAGTTCCGCACGCACTGCGTGTTCCTGGCGATCTGTGGTGCTGGCCATCGTTTCACGGACAGGCCGGGTGCTTCTGGGCGCCTGGCCTGTTATTCTTTTGGGTTGGCGCCCTGTGTCCTGCAGGTGCGCAGCCCGACTGGACGGGGCAGGGCCGATGGCATCTGCCTCGCCGGGCGTTGCCTGCTGTCCATGCCCGTGATTGGGCTGGGCCTGATTCTTCCTTGTCGCTGAAAACTGATGGATACCGATTCGATGAACCCCGAGCAGTCTTCCGGTGATCGTCCGGCCGGGGATGGCCCCGGCTACGATTCGTCCTCGATCCAGATCCTGGAGGGCTGGAGGCGGTGCGCAAGCGCCCCGGGATGTACATCGGTGACACCTCCGACGGCACGGGCCTGCACCATCTGGTGTTCGAGACGGTGGACAACTCGGTGGACGAGGCGCTGGCCGGCTTCTGCGACGAGATTCTGGTGACCATCCATGCGGATGAGTCGATCTCGGTGCGCGACAACGGCCGTGGCATTCCCACCGACGTGAAGTGGGACGACAAGCACGACCCCAAGCGCAGCGCAGCCGAAATCGTCGCGACCGAGCTGCACGCCGGCGGCAAGTTCGACCAGAACAGCTACAGGTCTCGGGCGGCCTGCACGGGTGGGCGTGTCGTGCGTGAACGCGCTGTCACGGTGGCTGAAGCTCACCATCAACCGCAACGGCAAGACGCATGCCATCGAGTTTGCGCGCGGGGTAACGCAGAACCGGCTCATCGAGGAGAAGGACGGAGTGGCGATCTCGCCCATCCGGGTGACCGGCGAGACCACCAAACGCGGCACCGAGGTGCACTTCCTGGCCGACGACACGATCTTCTCGAAGGTCGAGTACCACTACGAGACGCTCTCGAAGCGGCTGCGCGAGCTGTCGTTCCTCAACAATGGCGTGCGCATCAGGCTGCGCGACCTGCGCAACAACAAGGAAGAGGACTTTTGCCTTTTGCCGGCGGCGTGGCGGGCTTCGTCGAGTTCATCAACCAGGCGAAGAACGTGCTGCACCCCAACATCTTCCACATCAAGGGAGAGAAGGACGGGGTGACGGTGGAGGCTCGCGCTGCAGTGGAACGACGGCTACAACGAGCAGGTGCTCTGCTTCACCAACAACATCCCGCAGCGTGACGGCGGTACCCACCCTGACCGGCCTGCGCGCCGCCATGACGCGGGTCATCAACAAGTACATCGAAGAGAACGAGATCGCGAAGAAAGCCAGGTCGGCACATCCGGGCGACGACATGCGCGAGGGCCTGACCTGCGTGCTGTCGGTGAAGGTGCCCGAGCCGAAGTTCTCGTCGCAGACCAAGGACAAGCTGGTCTCCAGCGAGGTGCGTGCGCCGGTGGAAGAGGTGATCGCGCACGGGCTGGAAACCCTATCTGCTGGAAAAAGCCCAACGACGCGAAGATCATTTGCAGCAAGATCGTCGAGGGCGGCCCGTGCCCGCGAGGCGGCCCGCAAGGCGCGCGACATGACGCGGCGCAAGGGTGTGCTGGACGGCATCGGCCTGCCCGGCAAGCTGGCCGACTGCCAGGAACGTGACCCCGCGAAGAGCGAGCTGTTCATCGTGGAGGGCGACTCCGCCGGTGGCTCGGCCAAGCAGGGGCGCGACCGCAAGTTCCAGGCCATCCTGCCGCTGCGCGGCAAGGTGCTCAACGTCGAGAAGGCGCGCTTCGACAAGCTGCTGGCCTCCGAGCAGGTGGCCACGCTGATCACGGTGCTGGGGTACCGGCATCGGCTCGGGGCTGGGGTCGGACGACTTCAAGATCGAGAAGCTGCGCTATCACCGCGTGATCATCATGACCGATGCGGACGTGGACGGCAGCCACATCCGCACGCTGCTGCTGACGTTCTTCTATCGCCAGATGCCCGAGCTGATCGAGCGCGGCTACATCTACATCGCCCAGCCGCCGCTCTACAAGATCAGGCAGGGCCGCGAAGAGCGCTACCCTGAAGGACGATTTCGAGCTGGACCAGTACATGCTGAACCTGTCGATGCAGCAGGCAGCGCTGGTGCCCTCGGCCGGGGCCGAGCCCATCAGCGGTGATGCCCTGTCCGGCATTGCACGCAAGTACGTGCTGGCCGAAGCGGTGGTGGACAGGCTGTCGCGCCAGATGGACGAGGAGACCCCTGCACGCGCTGGTCGATGGTCTGGAGCTGAACCTGGATTCGTCCGGACGATGCCCACGCATCGGCCGAACGGCTGCAGGCGCTGCTGTCCCGCGAGAAGCGTCAGGAGAGCCGGCTGCTGGCACCGCCCGTGACGGTGACGGCCCAGTCGGACGAGGCGGGTGAACACTGGCACCTGCGCATCACCCGTCACCTGCACGGCAACCAGAAGGTGTCGGTGATCACGTCGGACTTCCTGAAGTCGGCCGACTACCGGGTGCTGTCGGATGTGTCGCAGATGCTGCGCGGCCTGGTGGGCGAGGGGCCGAGGTGCGTCGTGGCGAGGGCGAGAAGGCCCGGATCATGCCGGTGGGGAGCTTCCGCGAAGCCATGAAGTGGCTGTTGGCCGATGCCGAGCGGGGCGTTTCGCGCCAGCGCTACAAGGGGCTGGGCGAGATGAACGCCGAGCAGCTGTGGGAGACGACGATGGACGTGACGGCCCGCCGCCTGCTGAAGGTGCAGATCGAGGATGCCATTGCGGCCGACCAGATCTTCACCACGCTGATGGGTGACAACGTCGAGCCGCGCCGGGTGTTCATCGAAGAGAACGCGCTGGGCGCGCAGAACATCGATGTCTGACGGGCGGGGAGCCTGACCTTGGCACTGAAATCGACGGTTTTCAGGTTTGGCCTGAACGTCTCGGACATGGACCGGGGCTACTACGGCGAGCACGCGCTGACGGTGGCCCGCCACCCGTCCGAGAACGACGAGCGGATGATGGTGCGCGTGCTGGCCTTTGCGCTCTGTGCGGCAGATGACCTGCGCTTCGGTCGCGGGCTGAGCACCGAGGACGAGGCCGACCTGTACGCCGAGTCACCCGACGGCCGCATTCGCCTGTGGATCGACGTGGGGCTGCCCGACGAGCGCTGGGTGAAGAGCGGCGGCCCGCCTCGGACGAAGTGCTGGTGCTGGCCTATGGTCGCACGGCCGGCATGTGGTGGCAGAAGGCGCGCGCGACGCTGGAGAGGCTGGCCAATCTGCGGGTGATGGCGCTGGCACCCGACAGCAGCCGGGAACTGGCCGGGCTGGCGCAGCGCGGCGCCGCGCTGCAGTGCATCGTGCAGGACGGCCAGATCTGGCTGGGCGAGGGCGAGCAGATGGTGCAGCCGGTGGTGAGGTGCTGAAGGCGCCTGGCTGAAAGTGTCCGGCCGGGAAGGCGCGCCCTGTTTGCGGTCATGACATATCAGGCAGTTACCGCCTGCCGCCTGCCTTGTGGCTCACTTTGCGGTTCATAGTGGTTCATAGCGATTCAAGGCCGATAGTCATTATCGATTGTCTTTGGTCTATCCATGATTGTTTAACATCATCCCATGGGCTGTCTGGCGATAAAAACGCCGTTTTTTTGCTGGTGGTTTCTCCGTTGCCAGCTACATGACATTGCTGCGAATGTGGTTATTGTGCAGAGTGGAATGGGTATCAATACCCGGTTGTCGGCGTCTTGCCAACGGTGCGGTTTTTGGCCATACATTGAGGAATATCAGGGTGTACACTCGCGGTGTCCAGCTTCCGGTACCCATAACTTGACGAATCTCCAGCATTTGCTGGCCTATAAGTTGATATATGTCTAGTTTTGGCCTTCACCGCTTCGGTAGACTGGGTTGGTTGCTTTTTCCGAAACACCATCGAAACAGAAGGAGAAATCCATGTTTGCAAAAGGTATTCTGGTTGCTGCTCTGATGCTCGGTTCCAGTGCTGTCATGGCCAAGACCTGCGACGTCGAACTCGAAGCCAACGACGCCATGTCCTTCAACACGAAGGAACTGAAGGTCGACGGTGACTGCACCGAAGCCAAGCTGACCCTGAAGCACGTCGGCAAGATGCCCAAGTCGGCCATGGGCCTCAACGTCGTCATCACCAAGACCGACGACTTCAAAGAAAGTGGCCAAGGCCGCTGGCAAGGTGAGCGCCGAAGACAACTACGTGCCGAAGGATGACGCCCGCGTGCTGGCCCACACCAAGCTGATCGGTGGCGGCGAGTCCGATACCATCACCATTCCGCTGGACAAATTCGAGAAAGGCGGCGACTACACCTTCTTCTGCTCCTTCCCCGGTCACTGGAGCGTGATGAAGGGCAAGTTCGTCTTTGGTTGATGACTGACCCGACACCTCTTTTTGTTGCCGACATCCCCGCAGATATCTCTCCGGAACCTGATGCAGACCCCCAGCGGAATCCGTTTCGCTGGGGAGCGCCCCTGACAGGGGGCTGACCCAGCCCGGGTTCATGTCTGGCGGGAAGGCAGGCAGGTCGAGGTGTCAGACTGGATCGCCCGCGAAACGCCCATCGCACTGATTTTCAATGGCATTTCACATGCCGTGATGATGGCGTCTCCGGGCGATCTTTACGATTTCGCCTTGGGTTTTGGCATCACCGAGGGCCTGCTGGCATCTCCCGCCGAGCTGTATGGCGTCGATGTGGTGGAAGTCCAGCAGGGGTTGAAGTGCATCTGGAGGTGTCTTCGGCCTGTGCCTGGCGGCTGCGCGAGCGTCGCCGCAATCTGGCAGGTCGCACCGGGTGCGGTCTGTGTGGAACCGACAGCCTGTCGCAGGTACGCCGTGTACCCGACACCATGGCTCATCCGGTTTGCCTGGTACCCAAGGCGCTGTTTCGCGCCGAAACGGGCCTGAAAAACGCCCAGGTACTTCGGAAGCTCACCGGCGCCACCCATGCGGCTGCGTGGTGCAATCTGGACGGTGAAGTGCAGCTCCTGCGCGAAGACGTGGGCGCCACAATGCGCTGGACAAGCTGATCGGCGCGATGATCCGGGCAGACGTTCCGGTGGCCGAAGGCTTTGTGGCCATTACCAGCCGCGCCAGTTTCGAAATGGTGCAGAAAACGGCAATGATCCGCGCCGGAGCACTGATGGCCGTGTCAGCCCCTACCACCATGGCCGTGCAACTGGCCGAAGCGTGTGGTGTGGCGTTGGCCGGGCTGGTGCGCGATGGTCGCCGGATGGTGGCCTATACCTTCCCTGAACGTCTGGGGCTGCCTCCCGTCATGGCGGGCCGGACGGACTGAGTTTCCTGCTTCTCCGGGGGGGCCTGCCTGACGTTCTTGCGTGTTTCCAGGCGCACCGGAGTTTCCTCCCCACCTGATCCTGTTCCGCCCGTGCCGAATGTTTAACCGGGCGTCTCTGGCGCTTGCGCCCACGCGGGAAGGGGACGTAGGCTGATGGACCGATCAAGCCGAAATGTCAGGCTGGGCACTGGAGCCGGCTGGATTTCGCGTCCGAGTCAGGCTGGGTCTCATGAGCACTTCCCAACATCTTTCCGAAGCATCCCGTGCAGCGGCGGCGCCGAGCGCGCCTGTGACGGCGGAAGACGCGGCCGCTTCCTCTGTACCAGGCGCCCGTGCATCTGCATCCATGCAGCCGGCTACGGTGCCGGAGGGACATCCGGCTTCTGCTGCGCCATCCGGTAACGCGCCGGCCGCCACTTCAGCGGCTGCACCGGCCATGCGGCCTTTTTCCCGTACCGACCAGCTACTTTTCGGTGGCGCTGGGTACCGTGGCGCTGGGGCTGGCCTGGCGCCATGGGGGCGAAGGTGGGCCATGCGCCGGCCTGGGCCGGTGAGGCCATTCTGGCGCTGGCGGGTGCGGTGTGGGCATTGCTGCTGCTGGTGTTCATGGCCAAGATGCTGCGGCGACGGGATGCGTTGCGTCTGGAGCTGCAGGATCTGGTGGCATGCTGCTTCATCTCGCTGATTCCGGTGACCAGTCTGGAGATCGGCATTGCGGTCAACCCTTATGCGCCAGGCTTTGCCTGGGCGCTGGTGCTGGCCAGTCTGGCCGGGCAGCTGGCGTTTTCGATGTACCGGGCGGCCGGGCTGTGGCGCGGCCTGCATACGATGGCGGCCACCACGCCCGTCATCTATCTGCCGACGGTGGCATCGAGCTTCCGCGTCGGCTGGTGCGCTGGGGGCCCTGGGGCATTCCGACTGGGGGCTGCTGTTCTTCGGGGCCGGCATGTTCTCGTGGTTCAGTCTGGAGTCGGCCATTCTGGCCCGGCTGCGTACGGGGCCGGCACTGGCACCGGCGGTGCGCGGCATCATCGGCATTCAGCTGGCGCCCGCCTTCGTGGGTGGCAATGCCTGGCTGGCGGTCAATGGCGGCAGGTGGATGTGTTCCTGCTGCTGCTGGTGGGCTGAGGGTGCTGCAGCTGGCCTTTTCTGATGCGGCTGCTGCCCTGGGTGCTGGAGGGCGGCTACGCGATGAGCCTGTGGGGCTTCTCTCGGGCTGGCCGCCGTGCGGCGTCCGTGGGCATGCATCTGGTGGTGGCCGGACAGCTGGTGGCACTGGGCTGGGATGCTGTGGTGGCTGGGCAGCGGGCTGGTGGCCGCTCTGTGGGTGGGGCCTGCTGTGGCTGGCCGTGCGGGGCAGGCTGCTGGTCCGGTAGAGACAGGGCGTGTCTGGACCGGACCGCGTGAAATTCTTCCTGTAAAGCATGTGGCCCCACCGTAGAACACCTGGCTGGGCTATCATTTGCGGTTTTGCGGGCAGCACGGGATGGATGGCGGTTTTGTCCGGAAGTTAGCTTCCGGCGGCTGTATGGTCTGCTGTCCGACCGGTGGCAGGGATGTGTTGCGGATCCGCCTCGTGCATCAGGCCAGGGCGGGCCACGACGGGCATGCGCGCTGCCGGAATCAGGTCAATGGGCGGGGCCCTGTGCGGGGCCCTGCGGGAGAACGAGTGATGTGTATTGGGCGTGAGGAGGCTTTTGGCATGGATGTGATTGCAGCGAACATCACGGCAGCGATCGACGCCATCAACGACGTGGTCTGGGGCTGCGTGCTGATCTATGGCCTGCTGGCGGTAGGGTCTATTTCTCCATCCGGCTGCGCTTTCTGCAGCTCTTCAAATTTGGCGAGTTCATCCGTTCGGTCACCCGTACGCCCGAGAAGGACAGCCATGGCATCACGCCCATCCAGGCGCTGACCACCAGTCTGGCCTCGCGGGTGGTACGCGGCAACATCGCCGGGTGGCGGTGGCCGTGCATACGGGCGGTCCGGGTGCGCTGTTCTGGATGTGGGTGGTGGCTTTCCTTGGCATGGCCACGGCCTAGTGCCGAAAGTACGCTGGCCCAGATCTACAAGGTCAGTGACCACGACGGTCTAGTACCGGGGTGGTCCGGCCTTCTACATCACGCGCGGTCTCAATGCCCCCTGGGCTCGGGGCGCTGTTTTCCATCATTCTGCTGGTGGTGTTCGGGCTGGTGTTCAACGCGGTGCAGGCCAATGCCATTGCCGAGTCGCTGAACGAGTCCTTCCAGCTCGACCGCATCCAGATCGGGGTGGGGTAGCCATCCTGTCGGCGCTGGTGATCTTCGGCGGTATCCGCAACATTGCCCGTGTGGCCGAGGTGGTGGTGCCGTTCATGGCGGTGGCCTATCTGGGGTGTGGCGCTGTGGGTGATGGTGGCCAACATCGACAGGGTGCCGGCCGTGATCGGCCTGATCATCAAGAGCGCCTTCGGTTTCGAGCAGGCGGCCGGTGGGTGATGGGCAGCATGGCTGCCGCCATGCTCAATGGTGTCAAGCGTGGCCTGTTCTCCAACGAGGCCGGCATGGGCTCGGCGCCCAACATCGCGGCCGTGGCCATTCCCAGTCCGCACCATCCGTCGTCGCAGGGCTTCGTGCAGGCGCTGGGCGTGTTCATCGACACCATCCTGATCTGCACGGCCACCGGTGTGATGATCCTGATGTCCGATGCGCTGCAGCCCGGCTCGGGCGTGACCGGCACGGTGCTGACGCAGCACGCCCCTGGCCTATCACATCGGTGATCATGGCAAGGGACTTCCCGTGGCACTGGCGGTGTTCTTCTTTTGCGTTCACGTCGATCATCGGCAACTATTCCTACGCGGAAGGGGCGCTGACCTACCTGAAGATCGACAACAAGGTGAACCTGGTGCTGCTGCGCTCGATGGTGCTGGTGTTCATCGTCTGGGGGGCGTACGAAGCCATCTCCACGGTGTTCGATGCGGCCGATGCGATGATGGGCATCATGGCGATCATCAACCTGGTGGCCATCGTGATGCTGTCCGGGCTGGTGGTGAAGCTGACCCGCGACTACTTCGAGCAGCTCAAGCACGGTGATCCACGCTTCAAACTGAGTGATTATCCGGAGCTGAAGGGCCAGATCGAGGAAGATATCTGGAAGTGATGGCCTCTTTGGGGCCGATGTTGTGGTTCAGAGCGTGCGTGAACTCATTCGTCCCTGTGGTGAGTTCATGTACGCTCATGAGCCGCTACAGGCTGTCTGGTGGTCAGAACAGGGCAGGGCACGGTGCGTCCGCAGCCTGCCCGTTCTGTTTTCTGGGTGTCGTGTCCGTGGTGCGTGGGTGGCGCCTGGAGCGGGTGAGATGATGAACAGGAAAAACGCGGTGGATGAGGCAAGAGGCAACGCGCCAGATGCAGCGTCCGGCCCTGTGGAACGCTTTCTGGCTCTGGTGCGCGAGGCCATCGACACGCGCATGCTGCAGCGGCTGGTGCTGTCACGGCCGGCGCGGAAGATGCTGCCACCCGGATTCGTCGATGAGGGGCCGGTGCTGCAGCGGGTGCGATCCGGCCGGTACGGCTGCGTGGTGGCGTGAAGCTGGCCTTTGGCTGGCAGTACGACACGCGTGACCAGACCGACAATCTGCCGCTGGACGAGGCGCAGGTGCGCATCGCCGGGTTGCTGAGCGACATGCGCAGTGCGCTGCTGGAAACCTCGGCGCTGACGGCCGAGCTGGGCTTTGGCAAGCGGGGCACGCCACTGTTCCGGATGAAGCGGCACGTGGCTGCCGGCGGCGCTGGCGACGGCCGGGAGAACTGGCAGCAGGGCACGGGGGCGCTCACGCAGCTGCGTCGGGCGTCCCGGGCTGGCCATCTCACATCGGGCGATGACGTTCCGATGGACACGCGTCCCGGCATGTACGATCCCTGACGGCAGAAGACGATGGCTGGGGGCGCTCGACACCCAGAACCGGCAGCGCCGGTATCCGGTGGGCATCGACCGGCCGTTTCTGGTGGATCTGGGCCTGGTGGGCCGCAGCGGTGCGCTGGTACCGGCCATGGCGCGCAAGTGGCGGCAGATCAACAAGTTTGTCGAGATCGTGGCGCAGGCCTGGCAGCGCACGGCCCTGTGCGGGCAGGTGGGGGCGCGGGCAGCAGCCACTGCGCATCCGCGATTATGGGGCGGGCAAGGCTATCTGACCTTTGCGCTGCACGACTCATCTGACGCACCAGCTGGGGTTGCAGGTGGAGACGGTGAGGGGTTGAGCGGCGGGCCGATCTGGTGGCGCTGTGCAACCGGCTGGCACAGAAAAATGGCATGGCCGGGCTGCGCTTCGAGAAGGGGGACATCCTGCGTGCCGGGGATGCACCGCAGGCTGCAGGAAGGGCAGGAAGGATCACAGGATTGCGCGAGACGTGCATGTCATCATCGCCCCTGCATGCCCTGCGACACGGCCACCGACGATGCGCTCTGGCAGGGCATTCGCCAGCAGGCGGCCATGCTGGTGTGTTCACCGTGCTGCCACCGTGAGCTGCGGCCGCAGCTGCAGGCGCCGGCGCCGCTGACGGCGCTGCTGCGTCATGGCATCCATCTGGGTCTGGAGGCCGAGATGCTGACCGATGGACTGCGTGCCCTGCTGCTGGAAACGCAGGGCTACGAGGCGCAGGTGTTCGAATTCATCAGCCCGGACGATACGGGCAAGAACCCGGATGATCCTGGGCTGCCGTACCGGCCGCGCCCGGCCCGCCGCCGAGGCACGGGCCGAGATCGATGCACTGAAGGCCTTCATGGCATCCGGCACCAGCGGCTGGATGCGCTGCTGCAGGCTTCGGACGGGCTCAGTCCTTCTTGAGCTGCGGCAGCTCGTGGCCGACGCCGGCGCTGAGCAGGCCGACGCGGCTGTAGCCGGCCAGTTTGTCGCGGGTGTCGGTGATGTCGAGGTTGCGCATGGTCAGCTGGCCGATGCGGTCGGCTCGGCGAGAAGACCGATTCACCTTTCTCCATGGTCAGCCGCTCGGGGGTGATAGGGTGAGGTTGGGTGATTCGGTGTTGAGCAGCGAGTAGTCGTTGCCGCGGCGCAGCTCCAGGGTGACTTCGCCGGTGATGGCTCGGGCAACCCAGCGCTGGGCGGTTTCGCGTAGCATGATGGCCTGCGGGTCGAACCAGCGGCTCCTGATAGAGCAGCCGGCCCAGGCGCAGGCCGTTGATGCGGTACTGCTCGATGGTGTCTTCGTTGTGGATGCCGGTGACCAGCCGCTCGTAGGCGATGTAGAGCAGGGCCATGCCCGGGGCCTCGTAGATGCCGCGGCTCTTGGCCTCGATGATGCGGTTCTCGATCTGGTCGCTCATGCCCCAGCCCGTGACGGCCGCCGATGCGGTTGGCTTCCAGCATCAGCTCGACGGGGTTGTCGAAGGTCTGGCCGTTGAGCGCCACCGGCTGGCCCTCTTCGAAGCGGATGGTGACTCTTCGGGCTTGATGGCGACATCTTCGCGCCAGAAGGGCACACCCATGATGGGCTGCACGATGCGGATGCCGCTGTTCAGGTATTCCAGATCCTTGGCCTCGTGGGTGGCGCCCAGCAGGTTGGAGTCGGTGGAATAGGCTTTTCGGCCGACATTTTTGTAGTCGAAGCCGGCCGCCGCCATGAAGGCCGACATTTCGGCGCGGCCGCCCAGTTCGTCGATGAACTGCTGGTCCAGCCAGGGCTTGTGAGATCTTCAGCGAGGGATTGGTGAGCAGACCGTAGCGATAGAAGCGCTCGATGTCACTGCTCTTTGTACGTGCTGCCATCACCCCAGATGTTGACGTCATCTTCCTTCATCGCGGCCACCAGCATGGTGCCGGTGACGGCGCGGCCGATCGGGGTGGTGTTGAAGCAGGTCACACCCGCGGTGGAGATGTGGAAGGCACCGCACTGCAGCGCCGCAATGCCTTCGGCCACCAGCTGGGCCCGGCAGTCGATCAGGCGGGCTGCCTCGGCGCCATAGCGCAGGGCCTTGCGGGGGATCTCGTCGTAGTCGGGCTCGTCCGGCTGGCCCAGGTTGGCCGTGTGAGGCGAAGGGATGGCGCCCTTCTTGCGCATCTAGTGCGAGGGCGGCGCTGGTGTCCAGGCCGCCGGAAAATGCGATGCCGACCTTCTGGCCGATCGGCAGGCTCTGAAGAATGGTGTTGCCCATGCGAATGCGCTCCACGACGCGAATGTGACGGAAGGAGACATTCTAGAGCAAGGTAATCTCAGGCCGGTGCGCAGCAGTCCTGCTGCATCTCGGCAATCAGGCATCCAGCGCCTCGTCGCGGATGCCCCCGATTCGTGCAGGGCCTTCTGCGTGTTCAGCGCATAGTCACGGTTGGGGCCCTTGCAGCCGGTGCATTCACGCAGGCGGCGCAGCACCTCGGTGCGCGGGCCGGGCAGGTAGCCGTGCGGATCGTCCTGGCAGGCCACGAAGGTCAGGGCCTGAATCTGCCGGCCATTGGGCAGGGTGATGTCGGCCACGTGCGGGCAGTGACCTCGCTGACCATTTCCCGCTGGTAGATGCGATCCATGATGGCCGCTTCCTGGCCGCTCCTGACCCGGTAGACGATGCCCTCGCAGCTGCCGCCGGCATCCAGTCCCAGCACCACGCCCGGATCATCCGGTGTACCCCGGTAGGTGTGCGAGTTGATGCAGAACGCCCGGTGATAACCGTCGATGCGAACCTTGTGGCGCTCGTCGAACTCGAATTCCGGGTTCCAGATCAGCGAGCCATAGGCGAAGGCCCATTGCATGGCCAGGTATTCGGGCGGGGTGGGGGCGCCGTGCAGGCGCGCTGCTGGGTGGTGGGGCTGGTCAGCGGCGGTTACTGCAGCGGAGGCACCAGCATGGCGCTGGGCCGGTGTCCTGGTCTTGCCGGAAGGTCGGTGGAAGGTCCGGTCCGTCGATGTCGCCGGGCCGAATGGTGCGTGCCATTGCCGACCGGGGACTGCCCGGCCGGCAACGGTGCTGCCCTCATTCTTCAGCGGTATCTGCCGGGCTGGCGGTACCGGCTGCCTTGCGGCGGCTGGTGGCGGTCGAGCGGGTGGCCGTTTTGCGGGCTGTTGCTTTGGCCGCAGTGCCCGCCTTGCGGGTCGTCGTGCGTGTGGTGCGCTTTTTGGGCGTGTCGGTACCGTCGCCGCCCGATGCGCCTTCGCCTTCACCGCCGGCTGCGGCCTTTGTCGCCTCTGCCCCTTGGCATTGTCGAACTCGAAGCCGATTTTGCCGCTGGGCTCGCGCACCAGGAATGCCTTGAACTTGCGCCGGGTGCGTGACGAGACGAAGCCGGTCAGCAGTTCGGTACGACCCTCGGTGAGCAGCTTGTGCATCTGCGCCGGCTCGATGGGCTGCTGGAGGATTTCGCGGCCCGAGCGGAAGTCGCAGCTCTTGTTGGGGCCGACGGCGTGGCTGCACACATAGTGCATGCCGTGGATGTAGACCGGGTTCTGGCATTTGGGGGCAGGGGACCCAGTGCTTCCCTGGCCGCTGAAGTCCACCGGCTCCAGATTCTCGTCGTTCTCGTCGTTCTGGCCGAAGTCGAATTCCAGCTTGTTCTCGGGCGTGATCTTGAGAATGGCTGAGAAGGACGGCCCATCTTGCTGCGAAAGCCCGTGAGTGGCCCGATCACCCTGTCCTTCAGCAGGGTTTCCACTTCGGGAATTTCGAACTGGCGGCCGCCCGAATCTTGGTGATGGAAAAACTCGCACTGCGTGCAGGCAAAGCGCTTGTAGTTTTCTCTGATGACGCCGCCGCAGGCCGGGCAGGGGTCTGGAGCACGGCATAGTCGCCCGGTACGGTGTCGGCCTCGAAGTTGCGGGCCTTGTCGACGATGTCGCGCGTCATGCCGGCAATGTCCGACATGAAGACCTTGCGGTCCATGGCCCCCTTTTCGAGCTGGCTGAGCTTGTATTCCCCATTCGCCGGTGAGTTCCGGCATGCTCAGCGCCGCCACGCCCAGCCCGCGCAGCAGCGTGAGCAGCTGGAAGGCCTTGGCGGTGGGGATCAGCTCATGCGTCTCGCGCAGCAGGTAGCGTTCGGTGATCAGCCCCTCGATGATGGCGGCGCGGGTGGCTGGTGTGCCCAGGCCCTTGCCGGCCATGGCTTCGCGCAGCTCGTCGTCGTCGACCAGCTTGCCGGCGCTCTTCCATGGCCGAGAGCAGCGTGGCCTCGGTGTGCGCGCGCGGGCGGACGGGTCTGTTTGGCTAGCAGGTCGATTTCGTCGGTCTGGACGGTCTCGTTGGGCTGCACCGGTACCAGGTTGCCGTCACCGCCACTGCTGTCACGGCCGTAGATGGCCAGCCAGCCGGGGTTGACCAGCACGCGGCCCTCGGTCTTGAACGGATGGCTCGGCCACCGTGGTGATGCGGGTGGTGACCAGATACTCGGCCGCCGGGTAGAACACCGCCATGAAGCGGCGCACGACCAGATCGCAGATGCGCTGCTCGGCATCCGACAGGTTTCGTGGGGCCTGCAGCGTGGGGATGATGGCGAAGTGGTCGGAAAATCTTGCTGTTGTCGAACACCCGCTTGTTGGGCTTGACCCAGTCCTTCTCCAGAATGGTGCGGGCAAACTCGCCATGGGTGCCCGAGTCGGAGAGCTGCCCTGAGTGTCTGCGCGTACGGTGCCCAGATAGTCTTCGGGAAGCGCCCGGGAGTCGGTACGCGGGTAGGTCAGCACCTTGTGCCGTCGTACAGGGCCTGCGCCAGCGCCAGCGTGGTCTTGGCCGAAAGCCGAAGCGGCTGTTGGCCTCGCGCTGCAGCGTGGTCAGGTCGAAGAGCGCCGGGCGATCTGTGTGGACGGCTTTGGATTCTTCGGTGACGGTGCCGGGCTGGCCCTCGCAGGCCGCCACGATGGCCTCGGCATCTGCCTTCGTCCAGAAGCGGTCGGCTTTGTGTTCGGGGTCGTCGCTCTTCTTGAAGTTGCGGTCGAACCACTTGCCTTCGTACTGGCCGGCCTTGGCGCCGAAGGTGGCCTTGACCTCGAAGTAGTCGCGCGGCACGAAGCGGCGAATCTTTTCCTCGCGTTCGACCACCACGGCCAGCGTGGGGGTCTGCACCCGGCCGACGGTGGTGAGGTAGAAGCCGCCATCGCGCGAGTTGAAGGCCGTCATGGCGCGGGTGCCGTTGATGCCGACCAGCCAGTCGGCCTCGGCACGGCTGCGCGCCGCATCGGCCAGGCTGTTCATCTCGTCGCCGGCACGCAGGTGGGCAAAGCCCTCGCGGATGGCGCTGGGCGTCATGGACTGCAGCCACAGCCGCTGGATGGGCTGTTTGGCTTTGGCGTACTGTGCGATCAGCCGGAAGATCAGCTCACCCTCGCGCCCCGCGTCGCAGGCGTTGATCAGGCTGGTCACGTCCTTGCGGCGGATCAGCTTGCCCAGCAGCGAGAGCCGGTCCTTCGTCTTTTTCGATGGGCTTTCAGATCGAAATGCGGCGGGATGACAGGCAGGTGCGTGAATGACCACTTGCCCCGTTTGACATCGTATTGCTCGGGCGCAGCAATCTCCACCAGGTGGCCCACGGCGGAGCTGAGCACGTAGTCGTCATTTTTCGAAGTAGTCGTTGTGACGAACGAAACCCCCAGCGCCCCGCGCGATGTCGGCGGCGACGGAAGGTTTCTCGGCAATGATCAAAGCTTTACTCATGGCGCGCCATAGTAAGAGCGCGAGTGCGTTTCAGGCAAGCGGTGGTTTTTCCCAAGGGGAGCGAGTCCGGAGGAGTCCCCATCTGCCCCCATGTTCAGCCTGAATATCCGGCCTCCCGGGAGAACTTCTGCAAAGGTCCTGCGGGACATGGGTATCCATGCCCGTGTGATCCAGTGCGTTGTCATTTGCTGCCAATCGTTTTGCTATTGCCAAATGACGCCTTCTGCAGCTTGTTCCTGTTCTGGGTCGACACTCGCAGACGCTCCCTGAAAGACAACACACCGAAGCCCGGGGTTTCCCGCGCCGGGGTGGGACAGCGTCAGACGCGCTGCCAGCGTCCATCGACATGGCGTCCGATCTGGCCGCCAAGTTCCAGCAGCTGGATGGTAATCAGGGATACGCTCGATCGGCCAACCCAGCCGGCTGGCCAGTTCTTCGGCCGACAGGGGGCACCCGTCAGGGCCGCGAGAGACGGCTGGCTGGCCGGGGTCGGTGCGGGCTGCGTGATGGCATCAGTGCGCAAGGGCAGGGTTCATGTGTCCGGCTTTCCGTTCCATTCGGTGTATCCGGCCGGCATGGTCATCCTGTCTGGCTGGTTCATCCGGGCTGCCTGTTTCATCGGGACGGTCCCTGTGTGGCTGGTCCCTGGCCTGGATCGTCGTTTCGGGGATCATCGCTCCCGTGCCTGGCCTCCCGCTCATTCGCTTCGTCCTGCCCGGCCAGTTCATCCAGCCCAGCCTGGCCGTTTTCCGTACGGCCAATGATCTCTGCCAGTCCCGCCAGCCTGAGGCGCGGCGGGCGTGCTGGCGGGCGCGCAGCCGGCCGGCCGTCAGGGTGCCCGGGCGCTGGGGGCAGGGCCATGCCCAGGGTGGTCAGGATGTCGTCCACGGTTTCCACGAGGCTGGCACCATCGCGGATCAGGTGGTGACAGCCGTGCGAGAGGGGATTGTGGATCGAACCGGGCACGGCCATTACGTCGCGCCCCAGCTCGGCGGCCAGACGGGCGGTGATCAGCGAACCGCTGCGCAGGGCGGCCTCCACCACCAGGGTACCGCGCGAGAGCGCGGCGATCATCCGGTTGCGGCGCGGAAAAATTGCCGCGCGTGGGGGCGCTGCCCAGCGGCTGTTCGCTGAGGATCAGCCCCTGCTGGGCAATGATGCGGGTGGCCAGCATCCGGTGGTGGGCCGGGTAGATGCGGTCGATGCCCGCCCCCAGCACGGCAATGGTGCTGGGCTGGCCCACGGCGGCGCCATCCAGCGCACCCACATGGGAGGCCGCGTCGATGCCTTCGGCCAGTCCGCTGGTCACCACCAGTCCGCGGCGGGCCAGGGGCCTGGGCAAAGCATGGGCGTTGTGCAGGCCGTCGTGGCTGGCGCGGCGGCTGCCGATCAGTGCCACCGCATCCGGCACCAGAGCCTCCAGCGAACCACGGGCGTAGACGAGCAGCGGCGGATCGGGCAGGTCGAGCAGGGCGCGGGGATAGCGCGGATCGTCCAGCGTCAGGATGTGATGGTCGTCGTCGGCGTGCAGCCAGGCGAGTGTGCGGATGATGGCGGCATCGCGCTGCGGATCATCGGCCAGCAGGGCGCGGGAAACCTTTTCCTGGTTCAGCTGCCGCTGCAGCTGGCGGTAGGTGGCGTCGAAGATCGCTTCGGGCGAGCCGAAGCGGCGCAGCAGGAGCTGGCCGGTCACGGCGCCCACGACCGGGGGTGAGCACCAGTTTCAGCCAGGTGCCAAGGGCTTCATCGTCCAGCGTGGCGCCGGATTTTTCTTCGGGAATGTCCGCAGTCTTCATGGTGGCAGGATGCAGGCGGCTGGCCACCCGTGCACGGATGTGCAGGGTGCGCAGCCGATGCGCATCTTGCCGGGGCAGAAACTCTGCTGGCGTGGTGAAAACCGGCACAATGTCCATCTGGCCTAGGCCAGATGGATGTAGCAGCCATGAGGCTGGCCGTTCTGCCATCCGCCAGGCCGGGGCAGATGATCTCCGGCGGGGCCAGGACGCCTTCCTGTGTCCAACGCGCTTGCTGACGCTTTCGGAGGCGCTATGGAACGCGGCCTGGTCCGCCGGTCATGCCCTGCTTCAGGGGACTGCCGGCCCTTCAGGGGTTGGTCACGATATCGCCCACCGTGATCGGGGCAGTGGCATCCACCACCAGACCGTAGGCGATGTTGCCGAAGGTACGGAACACCAGCAGCTGGCCCACGTCCTCATTGGGCAGACGCACCATCTGCTTGCTCACGCGATCCTTCACCGTACGGCCGGCGTGCTCGATCTTCAGCACATGGCCGTTGGCCAGACCGTTCTTCGAACCCAGGTTGATGGCCACCACGCTGTTGCGGCCCACCATGGTCACGCCACGGTAGATCGACACGATACGGCCATCCAGGTTGTCCACTTCCGGTGCGCGCGGCACGAAGTTCACGTCCTGGTCGATTTCGGCCGGCACCAGACGGTCACCGTCGGTGATCTCTTCGGCCACTCTGGTGATGGCCAGCGTGCCCGGGTCGCCGGTGCGCACCAGATCACCCGAGCCCAGATAGGTGGCCTCGTAGGCCAGTACCTTGCGGGTCACCGGATCGACCAGCGGTTTGGCCGGACGGTAGATGTGCCAGCCGCGGGTCGGATTGTCCTTTCCAATGCCGCGCACATACACCTCTGTCGCCATTGCTCACGTTGACGCGGCCATCCCGCCGTGGGGCCACGATGTAGGGGGCGAGCTTTGCAGGCCATGCTCATCGACGATCAGCGGCCGCTGATGAAGGCCTGGATGGACGACAGCGAGATGCTCGGAATGGCGGCGGCGTCCAGCTGGGTGGCGCGCACCGTCGGTTCCAGGTGGCTGATACCCTTGCCGTTCAGGCCCCGGCCGTTCATGCCGTCGGCACTGCCACCGACGCTGCGGCCCAGGCGCAGGCGCGGCGTGCGCCCGACCGATCCAGATATACAATGTCGCCCGGATAGATCAGGTGCGGGTTCCTGATTTCGGCCTTTGTTCAGTTGCCAGATTTCGGCCACCGCCAGGGTTCCTTCAGAAAAGTCCGGCAATGCCCCACAGCGTATCGCCCTTCACCACCACGTGGCGGTCAGGGGCGTCGGCAGCCAGCTGGATTTCATCGTGACGTGGGTTGGGCAACGCTGGTCATCGGCATCACGGCGCCGGTGGCGAGGGCAATGCTCAGGCTCAGCGTGGTCAGGGCCCGGGTGCTAAACTTTTCATCGACATGGTCGGTCCTTGAGGTCGTCTACGCACGCCCCACTTCCAGTGGCAATGCGTGCCGACTTGACGCTGCAAAAAGCAATTCTTTCTGACGGCATCCTGGCGCGGCAATGGGCGACAGGTTCAGTGGTGAATAGTGTCCGATGGCTGTTCTAGACATACTCAAGTATCCTGACGCCCGGTTGCATCGGGTCGCCGAGCGGGTCCCGGTTGTGGACGACAGAATCCGCAGGCTCGTGGCCGACATGGCCGAGACGATGTACAAGGCGCCCGGCATCGGGCTGGCGGCCACGCAGGTCAACGTGCACGAACGTGTCGTCGTCATCGACGTGACCGAAGAGAAGAACGAGCTGCGGGTGTTCATCAACCCCGAAATCATCAGAAAGAGCGACACGCTGCAGTCCTACGAGGAAGGCTGTCTGTCCATCCCCGGCATCTACGACAAGGTGGAGCGGCCTGACGCCGTCACCGTCACGGCGCTGGATCTCGACGGCAAGCCCTTCACCATCGACACCGATGGCCTGCTGGCCGTGTGCATCCAGCACGAGATCGACCATCTGGACGGCATCCTGTTCATCCAGCATCTGTCGCGGCTCAAGCAGAACCGCATCAGCAGAAGATCGCCAAGATGGCGAAGGAACGGGAAGCGGGCTGATGCGGGTCGTCTTTGCCGGCACGCCGGTCTTCGCCGCCAGGGCGCTCGAAGCGCTGCTGGCCCTCGCGTCATGAGGTGGTGGCCGTGCTCAGCCAGCCCGACCGTCCGTCCGGACGCGGCCAGAAACCGGTAGCTTCGCCGGTCAAGCAGGTGGCCGTGGCGGCCGGGCTGCCCGTGTACCAGCCGCACACGCTTCGGGTACGGCCGGCGCCGCAGACTGCCGGCCCGACAACGGTGGACGGCCAGCGTGGAGGCCTGAATGGTGCGGGTCCGCATGTCCGGAACGCTGGTGCTGCAGACGCACCTGAATCACCTGCCGGTACAGCTCGGGCCACCGCAGCCGGTCAGGCATGCTGCCCCAGAGACGGACGAACAGCGCCGGCTGCGCGAGGCCCGCAACCAGGAAGCGCTCGACACCCACGCCGCACTGCGGGCCCTGAACCCGGACGTGATGGTGGTGGCTGCCTATGGCCTGTTGCTGCCTCAGACCACGCTGGACCTGCCCCGGTTCGGCTGCCTGAACATCCATGCCTCGCTGCTGCCACGCTGGCGGGGGGCAGCCCCCATCCAGCGGGCCATCGAGGCGGGCGATGCCGAAACCGGGGTGGGCATCATGCAGATGGAAGCCGGGCTGGACACCGGCCCGGTGGGGCTGGAACGTCGTACGCCCATCAGCGCCACCGATACGGCCGCCACCCTGCACGACCGGCTGGCCGGCATGGGGCCGAGGCCATCGTGGCAGGCCTCGATGCGCTGGCGGCAGGTACGCTCGGCTTTACCCCGCAGGCCGCGGAAGGTGTCACCACGCCGCCAAGATCGAGAAGGCGCAGCTGCGGGTGGACTGGACCCGGCCCGCGCACGAGAGTTGCCTGCCACATCCGTGCTCTTCGACCCGCCGGGGCCACCACCCGGCTGGAAGGGCGGAAGACCCGCGCGCAGCTGCGGGTGTTCGATCCAGTGGTGCTGGATGAAGAACTCCATCGCCCCGCAGAGGGGCTCATGGTCAGATGCCTCACGATCATTCTGCGGCTGACGGCAGGAAGGTTTCGCAGGTGAGCGACGCCTTTCCAGCCTCCGTGCTGCCCGGCACCATCCCTGCAGGCGGGGCAGGCAGGGGTTGACGTGACCCTGCGGCGATGGTCGCGTGTTTCGCCTGCAGGCGCTGCAGCGTCCGGGCGGACGCCGCCAGCCGGCCGACGTGTTTCTGCGCGGCCATCCGCTGCCGGCTGGAGCGCGCTTCATGAGCGAGTCCGGGGACTGATCCGGCTTTTTGCAGCGACAAAAAGTGCTCGCCGGGCCGTATGCCTGCCGTATGGATCTGCGCAGGCACTGCTCCTTTCTCCATCAGGGGCGATCCCTCCACACTGTCTCAGCTCGGCCATGGGCGCGGGTGGTGCAGGCTCATTTCGGATGGTCTGGTGGAGGGAGGGCCTCTTCGCCCGACGCTGCCTTGGGTCAGCTGTCAACCATCATCGCCACCAGACGTTTTCTGCTGGCAAAGATGCTGGAATACCTTGAAATGCCGGTAAATACCCCGATCTGACGGATATCTCGCCGCAAAACAGTGCAGACGAACCGTCTATCCGCACGCCAGCAAGCCTGCTGCGGGTCTTGCTGGTTTCTGGTAGTTCTGACGGGCATCGCACTGTGGGATATCCCCATGAAAGCTGGCCCGGTATCGGCAGATTTCATTCGTCCGCCCTTCGGGTTTCCCCATTCCCCCTGCCGCCACGTGACGGCAGGCTTTCCACAGACAGAACGCCCTTCATCCCAAGGAAACGCATGTTCAACTGGATCAAGACATTTGCCCTGATGGCCGCCATCACCGCGCTCTTCGGTGTCATCGGGGCCTCCATCGAGGGCAGGAACGGCGTGATCATGGCGCTGGGCTTTGCCGTGGTCTCCAACTTCTTCGCCTACTGGTTTCTCCGACAAAATGGTGCTGAAGATGTACAACGCCCGCGAGGTGGATGCATCGTCGGCCCCCCAGTTCTATCAGGCCGTGCAGGAGCTGGCCCAGAAGGCCGAACTCCCCATGCCGCGCGTCTATCTCATCGATGAAGACGCGCCCAACGCCTTCGCCACCGGCCGCAATCCGCAGAACGCCGCCGTGGCGGCCACCACCGGCCTGCTGCGCCTGCTCAATGCCCGCGAAGTGCGTGGCGTGATGGCGCACGAGCTGGCCCACGTCAAGCATCGCGACATTCTCATCTCCACCATCTCCGCCACCATGGCGGGTGCCATCTCGGCCCTGGCCAACTTTTGCCACGTTCTTCGGCGGGCGTGATGAGGAAGGCCGTCCGGCCAACCCCATCGCCTCCATCGCCATGGCCCTTCGGCGCCGCTGGCCGCCCTCGCTCATCCAGATGGCCATCTCGCGTGCCCGCGAGTTCGAGGCCGACCGGCTGGGGCCGAGATCAGCGGTGATCCGAGGCACTGCGCCAGCGCGCTCGAGCGCATCCAGCACTATGCCAGCGGCATTCCATTGCATACTACGGAAGCCCACCCCGAAACGGCGCAGATGATGATCATGAACCCGTTGTCGGGCGGCAATCTGGCCAACCTCTTTTCCACGCACCCCAGTACCGAAGAACGGGTACGCCGGCTGCTGTCGATGCATGTCAACGGACAAGTCGCCTGACCAGGCAGCCCCAGCGGCTGCCACCCCCACCAGCCGCCCGCGGGGCGGCCTGCGGCCTGTCGCACGGTTCCAGAAATCGCCCTCGTCAAAACAGCGGGATGTTCGTCCGGGCAGTACCGTCCTGCGGGCGGCGCTGGCCGATGAACTGGTTGCTGCGGCGCTGGCGCTGCGCGACATGCTCGAAGGCGCCCATCTCGACGAGGCCATCGATCACTACACGCACGAGATGCCCGTGGCCTCGGCCCGGGCCGTGCGCAACATGGCCTACGATGCCACCCGGCAGTACGGCCTGCTTTCCCATATAGGCGGTCAGCTCAACCGCAAGCCGCCGGTGCCGCTGCTCGGTGCCCTGCAGGCCCTGGGCGTGGCCCAGCTCATCGATGCCCGCCGGCCGGTTCCGGTCATCATCGACCAGACCGTGCGGGCCGTGAACCAGCTGCCCGAAGGCGTGGCCCATCCGGCGGCAGCCGGCTTCATGAACGCCACGCTGCGTCGCTTCGTGCGCGAACGTGATGCGCTGATCCCCCCGAATCTGCCCGACGAGGCCCGCTACAACCATCCGGGCTGGTGGGTGACCCGTGTGCGCCAGGTCTGGCCCGGCCAGTGGGAAGCCATTCTGGCCGCTTCGCTCGACCGTGCCCCCCTCAGCCTGCAGGGGCCAACCGCCGGCTGGGCGGACAGGATGAAGCCGCCCGCCGGCTGGAGGCAGCCGGCATCGGTTTCCGGCGCATGGGGGATGGACGGGCTGGTGCTGGAGCAGCCCCCTGCCGGTGGAACAGATCCCGGGCTTTGCTGAAGGGCTGGTGAGCGTGCAGGACCTGGGTCCAGTGCGCCGCCCAGCTGCTCGATCCGCAGCCCGGCGAGCGGATTCTCGACGCCTGCGCGGCACCCGGCGGCAAGACGGCCCACCTGCTCGAAATGGCCGACTGCGAGGTCTGGGCGCTGGACATCGACCCGGTCGTGCATCGATAATCATGAATAATCTGCAGCGCAGCCGGCTGCCGCTGCTGCCCCAGAGTGGTCAGACGCCGCCCCGGGGAACGGTGATGCGGGTGATGTGCAGCCCGCCACCACCGCGCGTGCCGCATCCGGTACCGATGCCACGATGGCCGCTTCTGACCGGGCGGCCGGACAGGGGCACTGGCCGGTGGCCGCCGATGTGCCCGATACCGATGACCCGGCCCAACCTGCCGTCACCCCCGCCGTGCACTGGGGTGCCCGTGTCATGGCGGCCGATGCCGCCGACCCCGACAGCTGGTGGGATGGCCAGCAGTTTGACCGCATCCTGCTGGATGCCCCCTGCAGTGCCTCCGGCATCGTCCGGCGCCATCCGGATGTGCTCTGGCACCGCCAGCGTCGCGATATTGCGACATTTTCGGGAACTCAGGCACGACTGATCGAGAAGCTTTGGCCGCTTCTGCGTCCGGGTGGTACATTGCTTTATGCAACCTGCTCCATTTTTCCCGAGGAGGGAGAGGCGGTTGTCTCGGCATTCGTTTCGAAACACCCGGATTGTCAATGGCAGCGTGACGTACGCCTGACCGGCTGGCCGGGCTGGCCCTCGAAATGGCCAGCTGCCGCCCACCCGTGACGACCGGCATGAACATGATGGTTTCTTCTACGCGCTTTTGAGCAGGCATCGGTGAACAGGCGTCGGGCAATGGGGACGCTGGCAGGTGCGGCGTTGCTGTTGCAAGGCACCCCCGCCCTGGCTGGCGAATCGATGCAGGTGAAGACCCTCCAACTCGATCTTTCACCTGATGATGGCGCTGTGCTGCTGTCGGCGCAGTTTGCCCTCGACCTCAGCGCGGCCCTGAAAGATGCCGTATCGCGCGGTCTGCCGCTGCACTTCATCGTCGAATACGAAATCTCCCGGCCACGCCTGTTCTGGTTCGACGACCAGACCACGAAAGGACACCGCGAATGGCGGCTGTCCCTATCATGCCCTGACGCGGCAGTACCGGCTGGGCTCCGCCACCAGCAGCGATGGCTACACCACGCTGGATGAAGCCATCGCCCCCATGATGAGCGTGCGCGACTGGCCTGTCGCCACCATCGAACAGTTCGTTCCCGAGACGGAATACATCCTGCGTGTCCGGATGCGGCTGGACCAGGCCCGCCTGCCCAAGCCCTTCCAGATCACCGCGCTGACCGATTCCGACTGGAATCCCCAATCCGAATGGAAAGGCCTGACCTTCGTCGTACCGACCCAACCGACACCCGCTCCGTAAGCCGGGTTCTGCGTGGCTGGCGCTGGTGCTGTCGGTGGCCTTTTGCCGCCGTGCTGCTCTCGTTGCTGGCGCTGGCCAGCAGCAACAACAACATGTTCCAGCAGCACTACGGGTCTGCTGCTGTGGCTCAACATCGGTGTGGCCGTGGCGCTGGCCGTGCTGGCCGTCGAACTGGCGCGGCGCCTGGCGCAGCGCTTCCGGCAGGGGCTGTTCGGCACGCGACTGATGGCGCGGCTGGCCGCCGCCTTCGTGCTGATGACCGTCATTCCGGTCACGCTCATCTACCTCATCGCCATCCAGTTTCTCGAACGTTCCATCGAGTCGTGGTTCGATGTGCCCATGGAACGGGCGCTCGACTCCGGTCTCAGCCTGGGCCGGGCCACACTCGATTCGATGCTGCTCGACGTGGTGTCCAAGGGCCGCCTGGCCGCCTCCGATCTCAATGGTCTGACGGCGCTCAAACAGGCCGAAAACCTCGACTGGGTGCGCGAACGCTTTTGGCATCAGCGAGGCCGTCATTCTCGGGGGCAATGGCCGCATCATCCAGAGCAGCGGGGGCGCTATGCCACCCTCATTCCCGACATGCCCTCGCCCACCGTGCTGCGGCAGGCGCGACTGGCCCACCATTACGCCGCCATCGAGGGCAGCGACCTGCGTGAGGAAGAGGAGATGGCACAGGCACCGTGACCATTCCCTCGCTGCGCATGCGGGTGATGGTGCCCATCGTGGCCACCGACGTACGGGAAGAGGTCCGTTTCTGCAGTTCGTCCAGCCCGTGCCCAGCGCGTTGGCCCGCAATGCCGAAGCCGTGCAGGGGCGGTTTTTCGTGATTATCAGGAACTGTCGCTGTCCCGGCGGGGCCTCAGCGCATCTTCCGGGTGACGCTGACCGTCACGCTGCTGCTCACCGTGTTCTCGGCCATTGCGGCCGCCTTCCTGCTGGCCGGCTGGATGACGGGGCCGCTGTCGATGCTCGAAGCCGGCACACGCGCCGTGGCCGAGGGCGATTTCCGCCCCGGTGAAGGACTACATCGGCCGGGACGAGCTGGGGCGCTCACCCAGTCCTTCAACGCCATGATCCGCCAGCTCGAAGAGGCCCGCAGCCAGGTGGTGCGCACCCGCCTCGGGCTGGAACAGGCCAATGCCCGGCTGGCCAGCGTGCTGGCCAACCCTCAGTGCCGGTGTCATCGTGTTCGACCGGGGTTTTCGCGTCACCATGGCCAATCATGGTGCCGAAAAGATTCTCGGCATCGAGGTGGGACAGGCCCTGGGACAGCAGCTCTCGGCCATGGGAGGGCTGGGCGAATTCGAGGCCGACATCGCCCGGGCCTTCGGCGAGGCGCTCGACAGCGACTCCCGCACCTGGCAGCGCCAGATCGTCATGGGTGCCGAACCGGAGTCCGGTCAGGTCGAGCGCAGCAGTCGCGGCAAGACCCTGCTGGTGCGTGGTGCCCTGCTGCCCGAGGTCGATGGCGATCACGTGTTGGTTATCGACGACATTACCGATGTCGTTTCGGCGCAACGCTCGATTGCGTGGGGCGAGGTGGCACGGCGCCTGGCGCACGAGATCAAGAATCCCCTCACGCCCATCCGGCTGGCGGCCGAACGCCTGCAGCTCAAGCTGGAAGGATCGCTGGCCGGGGGAGAAAAGATCTGCTGGTGCGCAACACCCGCAACATCGTCACCCAGGTCGATGCCCTGCGGGTGATGATCGACGAGTTCCGCGACTACGCCCGCCTGCCTGCCGCCCGGCTGGAACCGCTCGACCTCAACGAGCTGCTCACCGAGGTGCTGGGCTTCTACACCGATATGGACCACACCCTGCGGGTTGTGTCGAAGTTGAGCCCAGATATCCCCCAGATCATGGGAGATCAGGGCCAATTGCGGCAGGTTTTCCATAACCTGCTCAAGAATGCCAGCGAGGCCACCGAGAAACAGCCGTCGCGGATCATCGAGGTCAGTACCGACTTGTTACACAGTGCAGCCGGTCAGATCAGCGGCGTGCGGCTGGGAGTAAGGGATACTGGACCCGGTTTTCCCCCGGACTGCTGTCCCGGGTGTTCGAGCCCTATGTCAGTCAGAAAGCGAAGGGCACCGGGCTCGGGTTGGCCATCGTCAAGAAAATCGTCCAGGAACATGGCGGCACGATCGAGGTGGGCAACCACCAGGACCAGAACTTGTCGCATAATGACAACATCGCCGCTTTGCCTGCCTCTGACACAGAACAATCTGTTTCAGGTGCTTACATACATATTGCTTTTGCGAAATTAGTAAAAAGGCAGACAATTTTTGGAGATGCACAAACAACATAACATCCGTCAGCCGGCCAGTGCACTGTGTACTGGTTCCCCACGGTTCTCTGCTGACGGATGCTGGATTTGCTGGAAGACAAATGGCTGAAATTCTGGTTGTCGACGACGAGATGGGCATCCGCGAGTTGCTCTCCGAAATTCTGGGTGATGAGGGTCACGCGGTCACGCTTGCCGAGAATGCCCAGCGGGCGCGCGAGGCCATGGCTGCCACGCGGATGGATCTGGTTCTGCTCGATATCTGGATGCCGGATACCGACGGCGTGAGCCTGCTGAAGGAATGGGTGGCCTCTGGCCAGCTCACCATGCCGGTCATCATGATGTCCGGTCACGCCACCATCGAGACGGCCGTCGAAGCCACCCGCATCGGCGCCATGGACTTCCTCGAAAAAGCCCATCGCCCTGCAGAAGCTGCTCAAGGCCGTCGAACAGGGGCCTGGCCAAGGGCCGCCAGGGCATGATGCAGGCCCGCACCCCGGTCACCACCCCCGGACAGAGCACCTATCCGGGCACCCTCACCCCTCCACCAACACCCCTGCTGTCCATGCTGCAGGTTCCCGGTTCGCAGAACGTGCAGCAGGTCATGCCGCTCAGCTCGCCCACCGCCCAGTTCATTGCCGCGCCGGTCACCGGCCTGCCCAGCATGAACCTGCACCCCTCCATCATGGTGCGCGACCTGCCGCTCAACGTGCCGCTGCGCGGCGCGTGAAGCCTTCGAGCGTGCCTACTTCGAACACCATCTGCACCGCGAGGCACGGCAGCATGACGCGCGTGGCCGAACGTACCGGCCTCGAGCGCACCCACCTCTACCGCAAGCTCAAGCAGCTGGGCATCGACCTCTCCAAGGGCAACTACCGCCGGGGCGTGACCCAGTCGGTCTGATCGGCCTGATGCCGGTCTGATGCCGGCCGGCCCGGCAGCCACGGTGGCGCTGGCCGACGGCCGCCGGTTTCCGTTCATGGCTTCCGGCTGGACCTCCGGAACGCATGGCCTGGCCGGACACATGCGGTCATGTCCGGGCCTGCGGCGCATCACGCTGGCAAATGCCCGGCCGGGGGCTGTCCCTGCTGGAGGCAGGTTCCGGCCGGCTCGTTCTGGCTCCGGACAGGCTCGTGCCGGCCGCGGCTTTCCTGTACGCGGTCATGCCATGACCCAGCGGCTGCACGTTCAGCTGCTAAAGCTGTGCGGGGGTCTTCATGTCAGCGCCTGATGCGCGCCCATCCGTGTGGCTTCCGCTGCCTCCAGCGTCAGGGGCACCGCGGAGATGTGCGGTTTTTCCGCCCGGAAATGCCGGTTTTTGGCATTCCTGCTGATGTGGTTCCTGCCGGGCGCCGCTGTGTGAACAGTGACACGGCAGGCGCCCGATGGCCACTCTACACTCGCTTTCATGGTACTGATGCAGCCCCGGATCGTCCGCGGGCCAATCCCTGTTGAGGAACAGCACATCATGATTCAAGGCGGATCTACCGACTGGGCAACCAAGCTCGATGCCATCGTCCGGAGTCCGGTCAGCGAGATCGACGACCACGAAATAGTCATCCAGACCATGCGCGGGGCACTGGCCCTGTCACGCAGCAACGTGGAGCTGCCCGACCGCCTGCGCATGCTGCTGTCTCTGGTCAACGGCCGCCGCCAGGTCAGCGAGTACCGCGACCTGCTGCCCCGCTACCGGGGCCTGACCGACGCCTTCGACATCCTGGTGAAGAAGGGCCTGATCAAGCGCCGCAGTGATCCGGGTTACTGATTGGCCAGTGTCTGGCACCATACGGCCTTTGGGCGTGTCATGACTTTTCAGGGGCAGCGACTCATCCTCGCTGCCCCTGCCGTATCTGCCCACGACATGCGTTCATGACGGATCATGCCGTCCATGACGGATTCTTCCGCACCTCGTCAGCCGTTCCATCCGCGGCCATGCCCCGGCGCCGTGCCGTGACGCTGGTCAGCGGCCCCAGTGCCCTGGCCCGGCAACAGGCCATTGCCACCCCTGCGCGCCGCGCACGAGGGGCGGCCTGTGGCTCCCAAACCGGCGATCCGGGATTGCAGCGTGCCAGCACGGCAGGAACAGCGACAAAGCCGCCAGTTGCCTCGCGGTTTGGCTCCGTACCTGCTTCCGTTCCCGACCAGAATCTGGCGGCAGGCTGCATCTGCTGCCTGGGCGGGCCGGTTTTTCGTACCACGCTGGTGCGGCTGCTACGCCGCACCGACTGGCAGCATCTGTATCTCGAAGTGGCGCAGGAAGGCGAGCACCTGCAGCGCATCGTCGACCAGCTGCGGCTGCCGCCCTTCAACCAGCATCTGCAGCTGGTGGCAATGGTGCGCGCGCTGCCGGAGGGCGAAGTGAAGGTGGGAGAGGGGATCCTTCGTGCCGCTCTCGCAGAGCATGCCGGCTGGGCCAGCCTGGTGCTTGCCGGCCGGCACTGGAGATTTCACGACCCGCTCGACCTGGATCGGGCTGCAGACGGCACAGACCCGGTACCCGTCATGGCCAGCGTCGTCTCAGATGCAGCAGCAGCCAGCATGGCAGTGACACTTGTGGCAGCGGCCACGATAGCCCAACATCGCGCCGAAAGCCGCGCCAGAAGCAACAACAGAGACAACACCAGAAAACACGCCAGAAGCTGCCCCTGTCAATCTTCACCACCGCTGGCTTCCCGAACTGGGCGCACCCAGCCGCCAGGAGGCACAGGAAGCCCTGCAGCAGGTGCTGGCGGTGCCGGGCGTGCAGCAGCTTCAGGCCGTGTTGCAGACCGGTCGCAGTGCCTATGACTGGCGGTATGCCGCGGGGAAGCAGCGGCAGAAACTGTCGCTCTGGCCGCCTGTGGAAAATGCCGGATTCGGGCGGAAAGCACCAAACTTGAGCGCCGCTCTTCGGTTGCAGGAAACCGTCTGGCGTCTGGACAACCGCGTCCGGGCTCGGATTGGCGCAAGGTACGGACCTGGCCCGATTGCACGCGGCGCTGGCTGCGCTCGAAGCGCTCTGGTCCTGACGGTGCTGACCCTCCCGTCCCGGACGGCCCTGACCCCGTCGTTCGTTCTTTCCTTCCCGGGCACTTCCGTCCATGACGTGCTCTGGACAGCAGCAGGCACATGCCAGCCGCGCCACCAGCAGGTATGTCTCACCCGCGCGGCATCGGTGCCCAGCCGACGCGCGCGTCTACGCTCATCGGTGGCCGCTGTTCGATCATCGGCACGCAGTGGGGCAAAACCGGATTCCTGTTCAACACTGGCTCCCGTCGTTTGGGGGTCACACCAATGAACATGATCTACAACAGCCCGAATTACTGCATCGTCGAGATTCAGCGGCGACCAGTCCGGCCCGATCTGCCATGGTTTCGAAATCATGGACAAGGCGGCCAAGCGGGAAAATTTTCATCGGCGGCCTGATGGCCGACAAGTTCCGTCAGGACGTGTCGGTGCTGATTGCTGCCGAACCGAGCATCGAGGAAGTCGATCACTTCCTGGCGGGCTTCGAGGGCATCATGCAGCCCCTGCTGCTGCATTGACCAATCGTTTCATTGCATCCTGAATTCATGATTCAGGATTACACGCATGCCGGAGGAAAGTGCCGTTGATCCTCCCTCCGGCCTGCCACCGGGATCACGCACGTCACTGGAGATGCCGCAATCTGGTCACCGGTGCACAGGCACATTTTCATACTGCCGTGCCAAACTATGCTGCTGATCTGAAATCCACTGATCTGCCGTTGCTTCACCGCCCGGAACCGCCATGCTTCCACGATGTGGCTGACCATCGCCCGCTGGCACCCGGGTTTGCCGGCCGGATCGAACAGCCGTTCCAGATCCCCAGATTCATCACCGACGAAATCCGGGCGTCGCGCCCCAGGGGCCTGACGCAGTGACCAGCCGTCTCGCGGGCGGTTTCGTGCAGCTCGGCAATCAGCGCCTGGGCAGCCTCGCGACCCAGACGGGGCGTGAGCGCCTGCACCAGCGTGGCCGGCAGGCTCTGCTCGTGCTGCCGGGCCATGTTGGCCTGCATCCGGGCACCGTCGAACTGCAGCGAACCCAGCGGTTCCTCTGCAGCCGCCAGGCTGCTGGCCGCCGCTGAACAGCTGCTGCATCGTGTGCCAGCCGGACTGCCGCACTGGCTCAGGCCGCCTTCATGCTGCACTCCATGGCCTCAGCGGTACGGCTGCCAGCCCGGGCGCGCGCTGGGCGGCCTCCATCATCAGCTGGGCCGTGACCGGCGTCTGCGGCTGGTAGAGCACCGAATCCGGTCCGGGCCGTCCGTCAGGCATCTCGCGTACCTCGCCGATCTCGGCCTGTGCCATCAGGGCGATGTCCTGGCCGATCTTGCCCAGCACCCCGCACAGCAGCGCCAGCTCCGTGCCCGAGACGGACGAAGCGGTCGCGCGACCACATGCCACGAGGCGGGCGGCAGCATCAGGCCCAGTGCGTCGGCCAGCCGCTGTGCCACCGACAGGCTGCGCTCGGTCTGGGTGCCCAGCGACGACAGCGTGCCGTCCGGCCCGCCGAACTGCAGCACCGATGCATCCAGCAGCGCTGCCCGCAGGTGGCGACGGCTGCGCTGCAGCGGATCCAGCCAGCCGGCCAGTTTCCAGGCCAGCCAGATGGGGGCATCGGGCTGCAGCCGGTGACGGCTGGCCAGCATCGTCTCCTGATGGTCCTCGATCAGCTGCACCAGGGCCGTGCCCACCCGCTCCAGCATGTCCTGCAGCCGGCGGCCCGGCTCGCTTGCACTGCATGGCCAGCACCGAATCCATCAGGTCCTGATGGCTGGCCCCGTGATGCAGGTGCCGGGTCGCGTCGGGTGTGCGGCTGTCGATCAGTTCCGACAGCGCCTTCAGAAACGGAATGGCCAGCGTGCCGGCCACCCGGGCAGCCGGATACAGCCGGGATGGATCGAAGCGGCCGCCCCCGATGTCGTGCACCGGCGCATCGCTGGCAGCCGGATCGCCCAGCTCGTGACAGGCCACCCCGATGGCGCGGGCCGCCTCGTCGGGAATCAGCCCCACCGATGCCTGGGCATGGGCCAGCCCGTTCTCGAAACGGGCCATCGCGGCCAGCAGGGCCGCATCCGAAAACAGGGAATCGATCGAGGCGGGGGCAAAGATACGTTCAAACATGGCAGGCAGGCATGACAGAACAGGGCGCACAGGTATCTGCGAACCGGGAACCCATTCGGGTTTACCCTTGGCAGGGGCGGACTTCGGGATGAATCCATGCAAAATACCATTGCTGCCCCCAACGGCAAACCGGAGACACCGGCAATGTTGGCTTCGGCCCAAGCCTGTGCCATGAATCTGCCCGTTTCGCATGCATCCGGCCATTCCGCATGAACCTGCCCATGCCGGTCACGTTCATCGCAGCAGGTTTTGCGCAGGTTCATCACCACAGGGTTGGGTCCAGTTCATCATGGCGACAGCCCCTGGGAAGCTGACGCTCTGCAAAATCTGCGGGCACATGACTGGCATGGCCGTTCATCTCGTCGCCATATCGGTGTAGGATGAACCATTCACAAACCTGATTCCATCCTGCAACCGGCTCCCCCGGCATCTCGCCTGCCATGCGCCTCAAACACTTCCTGCTGCTGCCGCTGTTTCTGCTCGCCACGTCCGCCTGGGCGTCCGAGGGCACGCTGGATGGTGCCGGCATGCCCATCTACTGGGGCATTCCGTTTGCGGGCATTCTGCTGTCCATCGCGCTGATGCCGCTGGCCATCCCTGGTCTGGCATCACCACTTCGGCAAGATCACCCTGGCCCTGGGCGCTGGGCTTTCTCGTCCCGTTTGCGTGGTTCCATGGGGAGCGATGCGGCGCTGCATGCGCTCGTGCATGCAGCCGTGGCCGAATACATTCCGTTCATTTTGCTGCTCACGGCCCTCTATACCTGTGCCGGGGTATTCCCTATCAACGGCAACCTGCACGGCCGCCCCATCCTGAATACGGGCATGCTGCTGCTCGGCACCCATCCTGGCCAGCTTCAGCCGGGTACCACCGGGGCCTCCATGCTGCTCATCCGCCCGCTGATCCGTGCCAACGACAGCCGCCAGCACCAGGCCCACGTCATCGTCTTCTTCATCTTCCTGGTGTCCAACATCGGCGGCGTGCTCACCGCTGGGTGATCCACCGCTGTTTCTGGAAATCTCTGCAGGGGTGGAATTCAGCTGGACCCTCACCCACCTCTGGGCCGACATGGCGTGACCGTAGTCCTGCTGCTGTCGCTCTTCTTCCTGCTCGACAGCTGGCTCTACCGCAAGGAGGGCGTGTTGCCGGACGATCCCACGCCCGACACCAAATCCATCGGCCTGCAGGGCTGGTCCAATGTGCTGCTGCTGGGTGTCATCGTCGGCCTGGTGCTGATGAGTGGCCTGTGGAAATCGCCCGTGCATTTCCATGTGTACGGCGCCGAGGTGGGCCTGCCCGATCTGGTGCGTGACATCGGCCTGCTGGCGGTCATCGTCCTGTCGCTGCGCATCACGGCACCGTCCATTCATGCCGACAACCAGTTTGGCTGGGAGCCGATGCAGGAAGTGGCCAGCTCTTTGCCGGCATCTTTCTCACCATCACGCCGGTCATCGCCATGCTCAAGGCTGGTACCGATGGTCCGTTTGCCGTTGTCGTGCACGCCGTCACGGGAGCCGACGGCAAGCCCATCCGTCATGTACTTCTGGGCCACCGGCCTGCTCAGTCTCCTTTCCTCGACAACGCGCCCACCTATCTGGTGTTCTTCAACACCGCCGGCGGCAATGCCCAGGTGCTGATGAACGAGATGGCGCACGTGCTGATGGCCGTGTCGGCCGGTGCCGTGTTCATGGGGGCGGTCACCACATCGGCAATGCGCCCAACCTGATGGTCAAGGCCATTGCCGAAGACCGGGGCATCCGCATGCCCAGCTTCTTCGCCCTATCTGTTCTGGTCACCACCTTCCTGCTGCCCTGTTTCGTGCTTCTGTCGCTGTTCAGCTTCCGGTAAGAGGGGCGGACCCTTGCCTGCGCAGTGTGCCTGACAGTACACGGCTGGGACCAGTGCGGGGGACGAATGCGTCCATGACACGCTCCGCTGTGAGCGTATCGTGAGGTTCAGGGGGCATGGGGCAGATTTTTGGGGAGAACAGAAATCTGCCTGTTTCGAGAGCGGCACAGCGCCCCCACCGGGCATGTCACTACACTCGGCAGCAGCAGATTTGTTGATCTTCCGGCGCCGGGCGGCCCGGGCTGACGGGGCCATGGCGGCGGACCGGCAGCTTGTCCAGCCAGGGCACCTTCTTCCGTGGTGAGACCATGAACAAACGTGCCCCTGCTTCTTTCCTCGCTGATGTTTTCCCTGCCCGTCGTGACGCTGGCCCAGCCGGCCGACACGGCTCCTTCCGCAGGCGCTGCAGTGGCTGTGCCCGCTGTGTCAGCACGGCTGGCCGATGCGACGCCTGCCGCGGGCACGGTGGTGGCTGCCCCCGGCGCAGCCCGTGCGACGAACACCGTGGCCGGCGTGACGGCTGGTACGAAGCAGGAGGCCGCCGGCAATGAACACACGGGCCTGGTTGGCGTGGATGTCGTCTTTCACGATCCGAAGCCCAACACCGGCAACCCCGAAAAGGATGCGCTGATCGTCGAGCGTCACCAGCGCCAGCGGCTGGTCTATCACCTCGCAGGCGCGCCTGGATTCGGAAATCAACCGCATGGCCCTGGGCCGTCTGGCTGCCTCGCGCGGTGGAGATCCGGACTTTTCCGAAAAAGAAAAACCAGGCCATGCTGCAGGAAATCCGTGACCGCCGCAATCATTACGAGCGCCAGATCATCGAGGCCCAGGCTGCCCTGAAGGAAACCGAGGCCAAACTGGCGGCACTGGACGAAAAGGCTGCTGGCCGAGGGCAAACGCAACGAAGTAAGCTGGCAGACAGGCAACCTCGCTGCCTGGCCGAAGCCCCTATTTCGAAGCTCCGGTTGTCTGGGGCATGAACATGGTTACGCGGACAGCAGGCGTTTTTGAATTGCTTTGAAAAACGGGTAAGCATGAAGACCCGGGCTGCCTTGTGGCAGAACCCGGCTTCATTTTGAAAGGTGCGTTCCCTGCGGCGTGTTTTTCTTACCGGAAATTCACCACGGCACTCGGCGTGCCCGGCAGCCTTCATAGGTCATCGGTAGCTCTTGCCCGCCTCGGGCTTGATGCGGGCACCAAAGGCACCCAGCGACAGCATGTCGCCCGGGCGCGAGGCGGATGCCGTCCTTTTCCAGATCCTGCACCAGCATCAGCACGGCATTGAGCGGGTTGCCCTGCAGGAGCGGTACCGGGGCGGACTGCACCACCCTGGCCGTTCTGGTCGGTGATTTTGACCGTCATGGTGCCCGAGCTGGTCCACCATGTCCCTGATCGACCCGCACCGGAATTTCGGTACCCAGCACACCAAAACGTGCATTGGCGTTGACCACGGTGGCGTCGGCCGCCGTCATCTGGTCCGGATGCTGGTAGGCCAGATCGGGCGCTCGATGAACGGGTAGATGCCCGACAGGCTGGCCAGCACTCACGCGGCGTTTGTGCATCGTGAATGGCGGCGCTGCGCACCACCACCACCATGTCGGCCTCCATGCGGGGGTGAATGGCATAGCGGTCGGTGGCAGCACCACGCCCGGGGGCAGCAGCATCCGCTCCAGCAGGGCGCCGCGTACGGCCACCGAACGGGTTTGCGGGGCTGGTGTCGTCGTCGGGGCGGGCATCAGGTCCGTCTGTAGCCGATGATGCGGCCGGCCGACGAATCACGCCCTTCAGGAAGGTGCGGCTGGCACATCGTGCCCTGATCCAGCGTCAGCGCGGCGGGCGGCATGGGCAGCGCCTCGCGCTTCAGGTATTTGTACGCATATTCCATCAGCTGCCGCTGGTCGGCGCAGAAGTTGCCGGCAATGCGCATCTGCGCCACGTGGGTCTGGTATTCCACGGCCTCGCGCTCGAGCGCCCTCGCGCTGGCGTGCCAGCGCTGGAGGGGTCTGCAGGGATACCGGCGTCGGCTTCGGCCCACCATGGGCTGAAGGCGTGGCTGGTCCCGACAGGCTGCTGCAGCCGGCAGCGACCAGCGCACAGGCAACCGGCATCAGGCGAAGCAGGGGGAATGATGCAGACATCGGCATTCTCGCTTGCAGGTAGGGAGGGAGAACGGCTGGCACCCCGCGGGTGCCTGAAAGCAGCCGGGCGCTGCTGCCGCACGCCAGAGCCATCATCCGGCAGGGAGGCACCCAGGGCTGGCCATGGAAACTTCCCGTGGCGATGGAGCACGGTGCGACAGGGTATGGCCGGATGAAATTGGCAGCAGATGGGTACGTATGATGCGTACGCCACACATTCATACCAGATGTTAACGGTTGTGTGGCGCCGTGGGGACCTCGCAGTGGTTACGGCCGTATCAAACGTGGTACAGGCTGTGAGAAATGACCGGCTTCCCTGTAAAACTGGCCAGATTCCCTGGCCGGCTCAGTGCGCCGGTTTGGCTTCCGTACATGTCCTCGGCCTCGTAGAGGGTGACGGATTTGCCGGACATCTGGTAGCCGCGCGCTGCCCAGCGGGGTGTCGATGTGGGACGGGGCCAGCACGCCCCTGACGGTGACCGATCCATGATCTGGAAGCCCTTCAGGGGTTTTTCCGGACGACGTGGATGACCTGGTTGGAGGGGCGGCGGGACGTGGATGCAGGCGCCGAGTAGGGCACCAGCAGGAATTCCTCGATGGTGGTGGAATCGCTGCTGTCAGTGGCACGATGAAGCCGGAAATGGTGATCTTTTCCTGCTGGATGGCCGGGTTGAGCGGGCGTTCTTCCAGGCTTTCTGCAGCTTGAGCAGCGCGGCAATGGCGCGCGGGTCGTTGTCGGACATGCCCGAGAAGTTCAGCGACTTGCAGTCCTGAGCGGTTCCCAGTTGGGGGAATGAGTTTTTCCCAGTCCATTTTCGGGGTAGGCGCTGCCCTGCAGTGCGCTGCTCGGCACCGTGGCCGGAAGCCGTCTGGTCGCCGCCTTTGTCCGGGTTCTGCTCCTGGCCGTTCCGGGGCTGCCTGTGCCTGCCGCTCCGGTGGTGCGTCGCCTGCGTGCGTTTTTGGGCAGTTCCTCTCCAGCACGAAGCGTCCCTGCCCCTGGCTGGACTGCAGGTCGGAGCTGGCACCGCGGGTGGCCGTGCCGTTGCCGGCTGCGGTGGGGTCTGCCGTGCTGCTGCTGGTTGCGCTTCTGGCTACCTGCCGCATCGCTGGCAGCGTCAGGGCTGGCCGGCATTGACGGACTGGCTGGCGTTGTCGGGCAGGCTGGTGTCCTGCCGGAGACGGCGGTCGCGCATGGCGGCCGTCAGGCCAGTGCCAGCAGGGACAGAGCGAAAGGGCGAGGCAGGCGGACAGGCATGGAGAGTTTCCGGAAGCAGAAAGGCAGGAAAAAGGGGTGTGCAGCGCTTTGCCGGGCAGAAGCCGAAAGGCAGGGGCGAAAAACGGCGAGACACCGGAAGCAACGGACAGGCCACGGACCCGGCGGACCGTGAGCTGCATCGAATAATGACGCCGGGGCGCCAGGCTTTTCAGTGCTGCCGAGGCACACGACCACATTGAACCATGACGCATGTTAACCGGCGTTGACCACACGGCTGCAGGAGGCTTTTACGGTCGGCCATGTAATGGTGACATGTGTCCCGGCCAGCAGGGATGGATTCATCGGAGGTTCATCTGCGGATGCACGCAATGGGACTTATTACAACTCGCGGCGTCAGCCCGTCCGCCAGCGCCCGCTGGCTGGCCCGCCAGGCCGGCCACAGCGCTGTCAGCGGGTCCGGCCACGGCCACCAGCGCCATCAGCTGCAGTTCGTCGGCTGTCAGGCGGGCAATGGGCCAGACGATACCCCACTGGTTCTGCAGCACCGGTGCTGCCAGTGCCGAGGCCAGACCCAGCAGGCCGTAGCCTGCACAGGCACCGCCGGCCGTCAGCAGTGCCCCTTCCAGCACCAGCAGGAACAGCAGGTCCAGCGGCCGTGCCCCCACCGCCCGCAGGATGGCCAGTTCACGCTGGCGCTGCTCCAGACTGGCCAGCAGTGCCGTGATCAGCCCGCACAGGCTCAGCACCAGCACGAGTGCCGAGAGCGCCTGCAATGTACGTGTGACGATGTCCAGCAGCCGCCAGAGCTGGTTGAGCGCCACCGCAGGCAGCACGGCCAGCAGTGCCTCGTCCTCGTTGGCATTGATGTCGCGCTGCAGGTTGAATACGCCGGCGCGGGACTTCAGTCCCACCAGCGTGGCGGTGATGAATTCGGGCCGCAGGTCGAAGGCGCGTACCTTGTCGGCCCGGAATGTTGACGCCCGGCATGGGCGCGCCCGACCGCCAGTTCAGGTGAATGGCCGTCATGGCGTCCAGGCTGATGTGCAGGGTCGGTCCACCGGCGTGCCCGTGGGGGCCAGAATGCCGCTCACATGAAAGGGCTTGTCGGCGTGTTCGATGCCCGGTGCGTCGCCCGTGCCATGGGTGAGCGTCAGCCGGTCACCCAGTCTGTAACCCAGCTTGCGGGCCACTTCGGCGCCCAGCACCACCTCGAATATTTCATGAAAGGGTTTGCCTTCGGCCAGTTGCAGCTTTTCGCGGGCGCCATGGCGAAAATGCTCGAAATAATTCTGGTCGGTGCCCAGCACCGGAAAACCCTTGTGCGAGTCGCCCAGCGCAATGGGAATGGTCCAGCTCACCAGCGGGTGTTTGCGGATCCGGTCGTAGGATTGCCAGCTGATTTCGTGGGTGGATCGCCCAGGCGGAACACCGCATACAGCATCAGCTGCAGCGGACTGGTTCGCGCACCAACGATCAGGTCCCGTACCGGAAACGGCACGGGTGAAGCTGTCGTGAATGGCCTGCTGTCCGCGCTGCACGGCCAGCAGCAGGCTGGTGGACAGGGCGATGGACAGCAGTGTCAGCCAGAAATTGGTGCGCCGGTTGCCTGCGCTGCGAAAGGCCAGGCGCACCAGCGTCAGCAGGCGGTCCAGAAAAAGTGAAATCGAAGACATGGAGCAGACGCCTCACGGTTGGCGTGTGTCTTGAACGCATTCATCCCCGCGCATGTTCCCGGAGCGTGTCGTGAACGTATTCATTTCCGCACAGGTCCCAGAAGTGTGTCGTGAACGCATTCATTGCAGACGGCCGATACGCTCCTTCTTGCCACGGGTGGCGTTGAGCACGGTGTCGCCCCGCACAGGTCCGCGGAGCGTGTCAGGGATTCATTCATTCCCGCACAGACGCCGACATGGCGCCTGCCGGCAGGAGGCTGCCCGGGTCGGCGGGCCGTGTGGCACCGTGTACCCGGTTGATGTCGGCCAGTTGCAGTACCCGGCCAAAATGGGGCCGGAGCTGTTCATCGTGGCTGACCACCAGCAGCGTGCCGCCGGTTTTCTTCAGTTGGGCCATCAGCAGTTGCATCAGCCGGTCGCGGTTGATGCTGTCGAGTGCGGAGGTGGGTTCATCGGCGATCAGCAGTTCGGGGTGACCGATCAGGGCCCGCGCGGCGGCGGCGCGCTGCTGCTGGCCCACCGACAGACCGGTGACCGGGCGCTGCCAGGCATCGGCCGGCAGTTCCAGTGCCTGCAGCAGTTCACGGGCCGTAGCACGCGGATTGCTGCCGGCCCGCTGGCGCCGCACGGCCGAGAAATGACAGGGCAGCAGCACGTTGTCTTCCAGGCTCAGATAGGGCACCAGGTTGAACTGCTGGAAAATGAAGCCGACATGGTTGGCCCGCAGCCGGTCGCGTGCACTGGCGCGCAGCCCGGAAAACGTCTGGCCCAGCAGTTGCACCTCGCCCTGCGTGGGCTGCAGCACCCCGCCCAGCAGCCCCAGCAGGGTGCTCTTGCCACCGCCGCACGGGCCCGAGCAGCAGCATCTGCTCACCGCCCTGCAGGGTCAGCGTGTCGATCTGCAGGCAGGGCTCGGGCTGGCCTTTCCAGGCAAATGTCAGGCCGGTGGCCTGCAGGACGGGCGCGGGCGGGTTGGTCATGGGCTGCTGTTCGGCTAGGGGAGATTCGAGGTCAGCGCGGAGACGGGCGTGTCGCGACACGTGCGTACCAGCGTACCTCGGGTTTGTCGGCGTTGACCCGGGCAGCGGCCTGGCCCTGGTTGCCGAGCACGGCCACGTCGATATTCTTCAGGCGCGGCCAGTTTTTGAACGAGGTCACAGTCAGGCTCTTGAATGCGGCCGGATTTTCACAGGTGAACGTGTACACTGCGTGTTCAGGTCGGCTGCACGCCGTGGTGATGGTGTGCACCGTCGTGGTCATGATCGTCGGCGTCGTGGCCGTCCGCATCATGGCGGTCATGGCCATCGTGACCGCGGCCCGTCGGCGTCATCATCGTCGTCATCGCTGTCGCCCATGGCGACAGCGGGTGCACCCCTGCAGCGGGGGGCGGTGATCACGGGTTCCGTGTGCGTGCATTTTGGCTTCTGCCGGCAGGGTGACGACCGCGGCGGCATCACGCAGCTGGGCCAGCAGCTTGTTGCCCAGCTCCTTCTGCGCGTCGGTCTCTGGAACGGTTTCGAAGCCGATCAGCTGTCCAGCGGCGATTCGAACACGACGGTCAGCGTATTGTCCTGCTGTGCCACACTCAGCGAACCCAGACCATGCTGGTGCACGTGACCGGCCTGCTGTCCATGATGGTGCTCTGCGATCACCATGGCCTGGTGCATGGTGCGCCGCGGCGGCACCGCTGAAGGCCAGGGCGACACAGGTGGCCAGCAGCCGGGCCGACAGGCGTTTTTGGTGTCTGCCGTGTCTGACGGCTCAGAAAAACCCGGAATTCTGGGTGACGATTTTGCATGGTCTTTCCTTTTTGTGGGTATTGATCCGCTAATGATAAGTCATTAGCATTAGGGCGTGCCATGGACGCATTCCTTCCGTGAAAACCTTTGTGGGCGTGTAACGGACATGTTTGGGATGTGTTTGCTGCCTGCGCCGTTTACGCCCCCGCGCAGATGCGCACGTCCATGACACGTATCAGAAATCCTGGTCTCAGCAATCCGGACATCCACCCGTGCACGCCGCTCACGATACGCCTTCTGCACCTGCCCTGCCACAGCTCTCCGCCCCTGGTGGAGCGTTGGCATGCGTCTGCTGCTGTCGGTGCTGCTCATCGCTTCCCTGTGGCTGGTCATTGGCTGGGCGCTGCAATGAACGCGCCCGTACCCGGTCTGCATGCCGCCATGCCGTCACAGACGCCGTGCCTCGTTTCGCTGGCCAACGTCACGGTCGGTTACGACCGGCATCCGGCCGTGCACCATCTGCAGCTGCAGATTCACGCCGGTGACATGCTGGCCGTGGTCGGCCCCAACGGGGCCGGCAAATCCACCTTCCTGAAGCTGCTCATCGGCGAGCGGCTCTCGCTGCTGGATGGTGAGGTGCAGCTGCCGGACGAGCGCCGCAGCCGCGTGGCCTACCTGCCGCAGATCAGCCAGACCGACCGGCAGTTTCCCATCACCGTGCAGGATCTGGTGGCCCTGGCCTGTGGCATCGCTGCGGGGCCTTTGGCGGCTCTGGGGCGCGAGGGGCCGCCGCGGCCGAAGCGCTCGACCAGGTGGGGGCTGCGGGCTGCCGGGCGGTCTCATCAGTGCGCTGTCGGGCGGAGAATTCCAGCGGGTGCGCTTTTGCCCAGCTGATCCTGCAGGATGCGCAGATGGTGGTGCTGGACGAGCCCTTCGTCGGCATCGACGACCACCCAGCAGGTGCTGCTGGGTCTGCTGGCAAGTTGGCATGCGCAGGGCATCACCATCGTGGCGGCCCCTGCACGAACAGGATATCGTGCGGCAGTGGTTCCGCACACGCTGCTAAGCTGGCCCGCGAGATGATCGCCTGCAGGCCCCACGGTGGCCGAGGTGTCTACGCCGCGACAACGCTGCGCCGTGGCCCGTCTCGGCGGCGCGCGCACGCCCAGCAACCGCTGGTGCCGAGACACCAGCGGCTTCCCATCGTGCCGGGCATGCCGGCGGACCACGGGCTCCGGCATGGGGGGTGTGGGGGGGGTTGTTTTTGTGGTTGGGGGGGGTTTGACACGCGATCATCCTTTCCAGCGGAAAGGGCGTGCCCGCTGCGGCTGCCGGAGCGTCGTCCGCATGCTGAGCTGTGGGATCCGCTGGTCGCCCGTTCGTCGAATTCGCGGTCATGCGCCCGTGCGCTGGCCAGCGTCTGGCGGCTGCATCGCCAGCGGCGCCGGTCAGGCGTGTTCCTGCTGCTGCGTCGCACGAGGCGACGGGCGATGCGAGCGGCCCACGCCATCTGCCCGGTGCCGCCATCAGTTACATGTGATTGCCGGTCTGTCACTGCCGGGCCATGACGGCGGGTGGCAGCCATCGAGCGCCTCGCTGGCTGCCGCCGGCGTCCACGCTGGTGAGCGCAGCAGCGGCCCTTGATCCGAGAGCGTCAGCAGTCTGGCCGCGTTCTATCTTGATGTCCCTGTGTCGCTGGGGGTGGCTCATCGTCTCCACTTTCACGGTAATCAGGTGGACCTTGCTGCGTCATGCGTTCGGCTCGGTGCTGGCGCTGGACGACGACACCCTGCCGCTGATCGGTGTGATCTCCAGCACATCACCCCTGCTGGGGCTGGCCAGTGCTCTACCGGCCGCTGGTGCTGGAATGCGTGGATGCCAACCGCAAGCGCCTCGCCGGCGCGCCTGCAGTGTGGCCGCACTGTGGTTTCATGCCGCTGGTCATCAATCGCGGCGGGCTTTCATGCGCTGGGCACCCTGACGTCCATCGGCCTGATGGTGCTGCGGCGGCGGCGGCGGCGGCCCGTTTCTGGGCACGTACGGTCAACGCCATGGCAATGGTGCTGTCGGCGCTGCTGGCACTGGTGGCCGGCGTGGCAGGTCTGCTGCCGTCGTATTACTTCGAGATGGCCGCCGGTCCCACCATCGTGCTGACACTGGGCCTGCTGTACCGTGTGTCGCTGCTGGTGGCACCTGCCGGCCTGCTGCGCCAGAAAGAACCGTCCCCGGAGACATTACGGGACATGAAACGGAAGAACGACTACCTGCACGCACGCCACGCTTTAGCGGGCGGCGGAAGCCCCTGCTGCGTTGCTGCAGTCGCCGCAGCCGAGCATCGAGCAGCGTGCCCGCCGCCATGCCCTGCACCGTGTCCTGCGCCCCGTGACGCGCTGCTGGCGCGGGTGCACGGCCGGCAGTGCGGCCACCGCCATGGCCCACAGCAGCCGGCCAAACGCTTCACGGGCGAGGGCTCGAACGCCTCGCGCGCGCCGCTTCGTCGGTGGTGAGCAGCTTCATGCGTGCTGGCCGACCTGGTGCAGCAGGTGGGGGCAACCCGCGGTGGCCGTGGACACGCTGGTCGGGCCGGGCGGCGAGCACGCGTGTCTCCAGCCGGGGCCGACGCGAGTCCGGCAGCTCTCGGCCGCCCATCTGTGTGTGGTCAATGGCCTGGGCTTCGAGGGCTGGATGCCGCGGCCGATCGGTTCCGAGGTGGCTACGCTAGGCCGGTGGTGGAAGCGGCCCACGGGAATTATGGACGCGGAAGGTCGACCCGCACCATCATCACCAGCATCATGGCGACAAGGATGTCCACGACGATGCAGTGGTGACGACCACGACCACGACCACGACCAAGACCACGACCACGACCGGCGGCCTTGTGATGGACCATGGCCACGATGGCGATGACGCCGGTGATCACGATCATGGCGCAGGCCACGATGGGCATGACGGTCACGGCCGCCCCTGATGGCGATCATGCCGACCATGACCATGACGCCGCCGCGCCGCGGGGCTGCCGGCAAGTCCGGGCATGCCCATCACCACCATCATGGTGGCGCTCGACCCGCACGCTGCCTGGCAGGATGTGTCGAACGTGCGCCTGTACGTGAAGAACATTGCCGAGGGCCTGTGCAAAGCCGCTCCGGCCGATTGCGAAAGGCTTCGCAGGACCGTGCCTGATGCCTATACCGAGCACCTGAAGGAGCTGGATCAGAAATCCGCATGGCCGTCGATGCCATCCGGCCGAACGTCGCCGCGTCATGGTGTCGCATGCGGCCTTCGGTTACTACCAGCGGGCCCATGGCATCACCTTCATGGCGCGGTGGGTGGCGTCCACCGAAGAGGAACCGTCGGCAGCCGTGGTGTGCCAGCCTGATCCGCCAGGCGCGCGAGCAGAAGGTGGGCTTTTCTTCTTGGAGAACAACAGCGATCCGCGCCTGCTCAAGCGCATGGCCTCCGAGCTGAAGAACGTCATCGGGCGAGCTGTATGCCGATTCGCTCTCGCCGCTCGGCGGCCCGGCCTCAACTACATCAGCATGATGCGCTTCAACACCCGCACGCTGATGAATGCCCTGCGCACCCAGCCCAAATGAGGGACAGGACGCACGATGTTGCCTGAGCCGTATCTGCCTGGCAAGGAGAAAGGGGCCATCGCCGCATTGCAGCCGGTGATGGCCTCCTGGTTTTCTGGCAGTGCGTCAGCAAAGGGAGCCAAAAGTGCCGCAGGGTGTTTCGGAGGTTCTCAGGCACCCGTGCCGGCTGGCTACGCACCAGCAGCAGGGGCCGGCTTGCCCTTCAGAGCGGCAGGCGGTGGCGCCAGCGTTCCCAGCGTGCCGGGGATGATCTCCTGCCCCGGCAGCGACACATCCAGCATCCACGGGTGGGGGTGGCCGGGTCCATGCCCAGCATCAGCAGTGTGTCGCGTACCTGGGTGGCCACGGTGGCTGCCATGTACAGCGTGCCGCTGCCGGCCCGCCACGATGGCCTCGGCCCAGCGCCGCAGCTCGGGGTCGGCCACGATCTCGGCCGCCGACATCACCCGCCGCCGGGTGGTGGGCACGGGGCCGCTACCTGCTGCAACGCGGCCAGCACGGCTGATTCATGACCCTGTTTCTGGAAGTGAGCGCCTGCTCAAGTGATCATGTTCCTGCAGGCAGGCAGGTTTATGCAAGTGAGCACCCGCTTCCGTGTTGTTGCCCACAAAAACCTTTCTTCCCATCCTGGCGCCCGACAGGAGGATGTTCAACCGGACGCGGCATGCAGGCCATTGACTGTTCTGCGTCCATATAATGAAAGTGAGTGCCTGCTCGCAAGTTTTCTTCTTTCTGTGAGTGAGCACCTGCTTCCATGTCCATCGCCGTGTTGCGCTGATCTGGCGCATGCACCTGCGGTGTGGCCAGTACCAGCGCCCGTCGCCGGCCACGCTCCGTCATCGGCAGCGCCAGTGCGGCGTGGGCCGCCTGGGCCGAGCTGATGCCCGGCACCACCTCGACCGGAATGCCGGCTGCGTGCAGTACATCCAGCTCTTCCTGTGCGCGGGCAAAGATCAGCGGGTCACCGCCCTTGAGCCGAACGGTCAGGCCGCCCTCGTGGGCGCAGTCGAGCAGGATCCGGTTGATGGATGACTGTCGTGCACTGGGGTTGCCGGCCCGCTTGCCCACCGAAATGACCCGGGCGTGCCGGGCCAGCGCCAGCACTTCGGGTTGCACCAGTGCGTCATGTACCAGCCAGTCGGCCTCGGCAATCAGCCGTGCTGCTTTCAGGGTCAGCAGCTCGACATCGCCCGGTCCGGCCCCACCAGCACCACCCGGCCGGGTGCCAGGGGCCAGACCGGCCATCAACCCTGCTCCCAGGGCATGCCTTCGAAGCGCCAGCCCGCCACGCGGTTGCGCTGCCGGTTTTTCATCCAGCGGCCCTTCGAAGCCGCCCAGGATGTTCCAGACATTCGTGTAGCCGGCCTCGGTAGCGGCCTTGCCAGCGGCCACGCTGCGCACGCCGCTGCGGGCACAGCAGCAGCACCTTGCGGTCGGGTTCGGCCACCACGCGCAGCTGGGCCAGAAAGTCGGGGTTCTGCCGCTGACCGTTGTCGATCAGCCAGGGTACCGGAATGGCGCCCGGTACCCGGCCCACCCATTTCTGTTCCTCGGGCGTGCGTACATCCACCAGCAGGGGCCTCGCCGGCTGTACCTGGGCCCAGGCATCGGCCCGGGCTGATGTCGCCGGTCAGCCGGGATTCTGGGAAGAAGACATGATCGTTTCCTGATTGAAGTGTTCCTGGAGAGGGTCATGGATTCATTCGTCCCTGCTGCCCCCTGTGGGGCATGAGGGACAGGGCAGCAGAGCCACAGAATCCCCGATAGGTACTGGTTTCAGGGACATGGACAGCGCCGTCATGTGCGTCCAGAGGCGTTCTCCTCCGGATGGGCCCCGAAACCGTATGCGGCTGCCTGCAGGGGGCTCAGACGATCTTCACCTGCAGTGCCTCCAGCCCGTCGATGCGGGCCGACAGCACATCACCCCGTTCGATGGCGCTCACGCCGGCCGGGGTGCCGGTGAAGACCAGATCGCCCGGCATCAGCATCCAGTGCCGGGACAGGGTGGGCGATGATCTCGTTCACCCGCCAGATCATCTGCCCGAGGTCGCCCTGCTGCCGGGTCTGGCCGTTCACGTCCAGCCGGATGCCGCCGCGTACCAGCTCACCGGTCCTTTCCCTGGGGGTGATCGGGCCGATCGGACCGGAGGCCTCGAAGCCCTTGGCGATCTCCCACGGCCGGCCCTTTTTCCTTCAGCGCTGCCTGCAGGTCGCGCCGGGTCAGGTCCAGTCCCACGGCATAGCGCGTAGATGAAGTCGGCCGCTTCGGAGGTGTCGATGTCGGCCCCTGCAGCCCGATGGCCACCACCAGTTCCACCTCGTGATGCAGCGACTGCGTACCGTCCGGATAGGAACCTGCCCTCCCTGCCACTGCCCCACCGGCACCAGCGAGGCTGGCCGGCTTCATGAAGAAGAACGGTGCCTCGCGGCCGCTGGCGCCCATTTCGGCCGCATGGTCTGCATAGTTCTGGCCCACACAGAACGCGGTGTACCGCAAGGTGGCGTTCTCGCCGTGCACGGCACGGCCGGAACGGGCATGGGTTCGAATACATGGGGCATGGGCGTCTCCTGAATGCAGGGGATGGATGGGCGGTGGAAGCGGGACCGGTACGAGAACGGGCGGGATCATCACACGTACGGTCGGACGCATGGCTTTCCGGTGCGAAACCAGCGTGATCCGGCACGGGACAGCATGCATTATCCCAGAGTCCCGGGGTTTGGACCGGTCAGCGCCGTCGGGGCTTGTCTGTCATTTTTCTCCGCTCGTGGCATGGGGAGCTGGCGCCGGGATCAGCAGGGGCAGACACATGCCAGTCTTTGGCATGGCAGGTCTTTCCTGTCGGCGCCTCTGCCATGCCGGGCACTGCGGGCCGCGTTCCTGGTGCGGCTGCGCCCCGCCTGCATGGCCGCCTTCCGGTGCCACATATCCGGCAGCCCCGGCCGCTGCGCCGGCTGCCCGCGTGGCCTGCCGGGCCGTTGCCCTCTAGAATGCTGAAATCTGCAGCAGTCATGCCTGCCGGGAGGCTGGCCTGTCCGGCTGGCCATACCGGTGCGTATCGTGCCCCTGTGCCATGCACGCCGTGGTCCAGTCACCGTGCAGGGGGTGGGTCGCCTGCATGGCATGCCCGCCGTCATGGTCCGACTTCGGTCGGGGCCATGATCTTCCCCTGAGCCGCCAGGTGTCGTGCTGCCCTCCTTTTTCGTCCTGTCACCGTATCCATGAACACCGAATCCGCTGCTTCCTTCTTCCTCCGCTGCCGGCCCGAAGGCTCTCGTCCATGGGGCCCGTCGAAGCCCGCCTGCGTGAACTGATGGCCCAGCGCATCCTGATCCTCGATGGCGCCATGGGCACGATGATCCAGCAGTACAAGCTGGGCGAGGACGACTACCGCGGCGCGCGTTTCCGCGACCATGCCCACGACGTGAAGGGCAACAACGAGCTGCTCTCGCTCACCCGGCCGGACATCATCCAGGAAATCCACGAGCAGTACCTGGCCGCCGGCGCGGACCCTGATCGAGACCAACACCTTCGAGCGCCACCACGGTGGCCCAGGCCGACTACCACCTGCCGGAACTGGCCTACGAGATGAACGTGGTCTCGGCCGGCTGGCCCGTGCCGCCTGCGACAAATACAGCACCCCGAACGCCCGCGCTATGGCTGGCGCCCTCGGCCCGCAGCCGAAGACGGCTCCATCTCGCCGGACGTGAACGACCCGGGTGCGCTGCAACATCACCTTCGAGGAGCTGCGTGCCGCCTATCTGGAGCAGGCGCGCGGCTGGAGGAGGGCGTAACGACGTGTTCCTGGTCGAGACCATCTTCGACACCCTCAACGCCAAGGCCGCGCTGTTTGCCATCGACGAGGTACAGGCCGAGCGTGCCGCCCGGGGCCTGCCGCGCATTCCGGTGATGATCTCCGGTACCGTCACCGACGCCTCCGGCCGCATCCTGTCGGGCCAGACCGTCGAGGCGTTCTGGAACTCGGTGCGTCATGCCCGTCCGCTGACCATCGGTCTGAACTGTGCACTGGGTGCCGCGCTGATGCGCCCCTACATCGAGGAGCTGGCCCGCAAGGCCGACACCTTCGTCTGCGTCTACTCCCAACGCCGGCCTGCCCAACCCGATGGCCGAAACCGGCTTCGACGAAACCCCCGGACATCACCTCGGCGCTGATTCGCGACTTTGCCGTGGCCGGTCTGGTCAACGTGGCCGGGGGCTGCTGCGGCACCACGCCGCCGCACATCGAGGCCATTGCGAAGGCCGTGTCCGATGTGACGCCGCGCGTTCCGCCGGTCATTCCGGTGGCCACGCGCCTGTCGGGGCTGGAGCCCTTCAACATCGACGACGAGTCACTGTTCGTCAACGTCGGTGAACGCACCAACGTGACCGGATCGAAAGCCTTTGCGCGGATGATCCTCAACGAGCAGTACGACGAGGCCCTGCAGGTGGCGCGCCAGCAGGTGGAAAACGGCGCGCAGATCATCGACGTCAACATGGACGAAGCCATGCTCGACGCGATGAAGGCCATGCCGCGTTTCCTGAACCTGATCGCCAGCGAGCCGGACATCGCCCGTGTGCCGATCATGATCGACAGCTCCAAGTGGGAGGTGATCGAGGCCGGCCTGCGTTGCGTGCAGGGCAAGGCGGTGGTCAATTCCATTTCGCTGAAGGAAGGGGAAGAGAAATTCCTGCGCGAGGCGCGGCTGGTGCGCCGCTATGGTGCGGCCGCCGTGGTGATGGCCTTCGACGAGCAGGGCCAGGCCGACACCTACGAACGCAAGATCGAGATCTCGCAAACGCGCCTACGACCTGCTGGTCAACGAGGCGGATTTTCCGCCGAAGACATCATCTTCGACCCCAACATCTTTGCCGTGGCCACCGGCATCGAAGAGCACGACGAATACGGCAACGACTTCATCCGCGCCTGCCGCTGGATCAAGGAAAACCTGCCTCACGCCCGCATTTCCGGCGGCGTGTCCAACGTGTCGTTCTCGTTCCGCGGCAACAACCCCGCGCGCGAGGCCATTCACACCGCTTTTTCCTGTACCTCGATCCGGGCCGGGCTGACGATGGGGATCGTCAACGCCGGCATGATGGGTGTCTATGATGAGGTGCCGAAGGAACTGCGTGACCGCATCGAGGATGTGATCCTCAACCGCAAGCCGGTCTTCCCCGACGATCTGCCGGCCGATGCTCCCGAACGCGAACAGACTCCCCACCGAGCGCCTGATCGAAATCGCCCAGACGCTGAAGGACGGTGGCGAGAAAAAGAGGCCGACATCGCTCTGGCGCAAGCTGCCGGTGCAGGAGCGCATCACCCACGCCATGGTGCATGGCATCACCCAGTTCATCGTCGAGGACACCGAAGAGGTCCGTCAGGAAATCGATGCCCGTGGGGGCCGCCCCATCGAGGTCATCGAAGGCCCGCTGATGGCCGGCATGAACGTGGTGGGTGACCTGTTTGGCGAAGGGAAAATGTTCCTGCCGCAGGTGGTCAAATCGGCCCGCGTGATGAAACAGGCGGTGGCGCACCTGCTGCCCTTCATCGAAGCCGAAAAGGTGGCGCTGGCGGCGGCCGGTGGCGATGTGCGTTCGCGCGGCAAGATCGTCATTGCCACCGTGAAGGGCGACGTGCGACATCGGCAGAACATCGTGTCCGTCGTGCTGGGTGCAACAACTTCGAGGTCGTGAACATGGGCGTGATGGTGCCCTGCGCGCAGATTCTCGACAAGGCCCGCGAGGAAGGGGCCGACCTGATCGGCCTCTCCGGCCTGATCACCCCGTCGCTGGAAGAAATGGCCTTCGTGGCCGGCGAGATGGAGCGCAACGAATATTTCCGCGACCGCAAGATTCCGCTGCTGATCGGGGGCGCCACCACCTGCGCGCGTCACCGCGGTCAAGATCGCCCCGCATTATTCCGGCCCGGTGGTGTACGTGCCGATGCCTCGCGCTCGGTGCCCGTGGCCAGGCGCTGGTGTCGGAAGAACAGCGTGAAGGCTTCCTGGCCGACCTGAACAGCGAATACGAGCGCGTGCGCAACCTGCACGGCAAGAAAAGGGGCTGGCTTCATTCCACTGGCCGATGCCTGCGCAACCACGAGGTGACCGACTGGTCCACCCTACGTGCCGCCGAAGCCGAAATTCATCGGCCGCCGCACGTTCAGGAATCAGGACCTGGCCAAGCTGGCCGAATACATCGACTGGGGCCCGTTCTTCCAGACCTGGGATCTGGCCGGCAAGTTTCCCAACATCCTGACGGATGAAGTCGTGGGGGTGGAAGCCACCAAGGTGTACGAAGACGGCAAGGCCATGCTGAAGAAAATCATCGACAACCGCTGGCTCACTGCCAATGGTGTGGTGATGTTCCTGCCGGCCAGCAGCATCGGTGACGACATCGAAATCTACACCGACGAGACCCGCCGCGAAGTGGCCATGACGTGGCGCAACCTGCGCCAGCAGAATGCCAAGCGCGAAGGCATTCCCAACAAGTCGCTGGCCGACTACATTGCACCGAAATTCATCGACGGCAAACCCAGCGCCATCGAGGACTACATCGGCATCTTTGCCGTCACCGCCGGTATCCGGAGCCGAGAAAAAGAGGCCGAATTCATGGCGAAGCTGGACGACTACAACGCCATTGCCTTCAAGAGCATTGCCGACCGTCTGGCCGAAGCCTTTGCCGAAGCGCTGCACGAGCGCGTGCGCAAGGATCTGTGGGGTTATGCATCCGACGAGAAATTCAGCAATGACGAGCTGATTGCCGAAGCCTACACCGGCATCCGTCCGGCGCCCGGCTATCCGTCCTGCCGAGCACACCATCAAGCGCGAGATGTTCGAGCTGATGAACTGCGCGGAAATCGGCATGTTCGTGACCGAATCACTGGCCATCGATGCCGGCGGCCAGCGTGTCGGGCTTCTATTTCTCGCATCCGAAGTCCGAATATTTCGGCATCGGCAACATCGACGAGGACCAGCTGCAGGATTTCATCCAGCGCAGCGGCCGCGACGAAGCCGAGGTGCGCCGGGCACTGGCGCCGCTGCTGGGGTGAGCGGGCCGGGGGTCAGGTTTGAAAAATGGCACGTTGCGCTCAGTCCAATCCAGATACTCGGTAGAATCGTGTGTTTCCAGAATTCCCGCTCTTCGGCCTCGTTTCTGAATACAGGAATATCCCTTACGCTTGCTGTTCATAAACGGTGCGTTCCTTTCTGTGCATATCCCTTGCAGAAATGACGCGGATCAGGGTCTGCGCCTTTCTGAGTGTAAAAGTGATGTGAAACAGGCGACCCGTGTCTGTCTTTCCCAAAGCATGGAACCGTTGTTCAGTTTGGCTGTGTCGGTATCGGGCACCGAGAAGGCTTCCGGGCGTTGTGCCCAGGCCAGCTCACAGTGACTCAGGTTCCCCCAGCGGCACGATCATCGGCGACCCTGCCACCGGATCCGGAATGATCCGGCACGGCAGGTCGAACACCCGTCGATCAGTGCCGCATCGACGATGTCGTTCGGTGCTCCTGCGTGACGATCTGCCCTCGCGCATCACCACCAGATGGTCGGCATAGCGGCAGGCCTGGTTCAGGTCGTGCAGCACGGCCACCATCGTGCGGCGCTCCTGGCGGTTGAGACGGCGCAGCAGCTCCAGCAGCCCGATCTGGTGCGACAGGTCCAGAAAGGTGCAGGGCTCGTCCAGCAGCATCAGTGGTGTTTCCTGCGCCAGCACCATGGCAATCCACACCCGCTGGCGCTGCCCGCCCGACAGCTCGTCCACGAAGCGGCCGGGCCAGATCGGCAACGCGGGTGGCCTGCATGGCATGGTCGATGGCCTGCTGGTCGGCAGCGCTCCAGCAGCCCAGCCAGTCCTGGTGCGGATGGCGGCCGCGTGCCACCAGCTCGGCCACCCGGATGCCCTCCGGATGCCGGGCCGACTGCGGCAGCACCCCCAGCCGGCGCGCCACTTCGCGCGTGGGCAGCTGCTGGATCAGCGAGCCATCGAGCAGCACCTCGCCCGCCTGCGGCCGCGACACGCCAGGCCAGCGCCTTGAGGCAGCGTGGACTTGCCGCAGCCATTGGGGCCGATGATCACCGTGAACGCGCAGTCCGGCACGTACGATAGTTCGGGCCTAGCTGGACGCCACCCGTTCGCCATGACCCAGCGTGAGGCTGCGGCCGCGCAGACGCGTTCACCGGTGGTGGAGGCACAGAAGGCGCTCGAAGCAGCGGCCGTGATGGAAGTCTTGCCGGCGGCGCTTTGTACGGGAGAGATGGGGGTGGATGACATGATCGGAAATCGGTGTGTCGGGGGCGAATGCGTCCATGAAACGCGCCAGGGGTATCCGGAGAACGCGCCAGGGTGAGTCGGAGGTTTCCGTGTTCCGGGCCAAACATTCTGGGCCAAAGGTTCCTGTGCCAGTCTGTCGAGGCGAAGGTTCTGGGCTCGGACTGGAGGGTTTGGGCTGAGTTCAGGCCGAAGGCCGAAGCAACGGCAGATGTTTTCGGGTCATGCCTTCACTCCCGCGCCAGCAGCTTCACGCAGATAAGGCCCCGCCCAGCTCATGCTGGTTACCAGCCCCACTGGAATCTGGAGACCGGTGCGGGCATCGTGCGCGCGAGCGTATCGCCGAGCACGCAGCAGCAGCGCCCGTCGCACCACCACGCCGGATACGCCGCGGCCCGGCATCGCCGGGCCAGCTGCGGCGCCACCAGCGCCACGAGAGCCAATCGGCGGCCGGCGCAATCCTGCGGTGCCGTCAGCCGCCACGCCTGCGCAGGATGCTGCGTGCCCGGCGGACCCTACGGCAGCGCGCGCGCAGCACCCTCGTCGCCCATTTCCAGCAGATCCAGCGCCGGCGCCTGCAGCTGGCTGCCAGCGCCAGCAGCAGCATGCCCAGCGGCCATCACCGTTACCAGCGTCCGGTCGGCCCCCTGCAGGCTGCCGAACAGCCAGGTGCGTGCCATCAGCGCATCATCGATATCGGCCGGGTGATCAGATGTGGTCGTTTCGCGGCCGACGGCAGGGCACCACAGCAATCCCGGCCAGAATCATCCACTGCCCGCCAATGCCGCGCGCCGTGCCGACGGCGCGCTTCACCAGCGCAATCGTCGGCAGCCCGCTTAACCCACCTGCCAGCGTTAGCAACGGCGGCTGCTGCTGGCCGCCTGCGTCATGTCCGAGATGGCCCGGCGGCGGGATCACCACCAGCCCGCCGGTGGCGACCCGGTGCTCAGCCCGGCGATGTCAGGGCTGGCGGGCGCGTGCGCGACATCCGCTGGAAAATCCATGCGGCGCACTGGCCAGACAGGCGCGGTGAACGAAAGCGCCATAAGAATGCGCGGCAGCCGCAGATCAGGCCGCAGCCGGTCCGGCTCGCTGGCGAGCCCAGCGGCCAGCCGGAATCGGACCAAGCCCGCGGGTAACGGCCGCTGCCCAGCGCCAGCAGCATCGCAGCACAGGCCACGCAGCCCGGCAATCGCGCGCCGGTGCATCCGCCGTGTCTGCCAGGCGGGGCTGTGCAACACGGTGGTGGAGGAAGAGAATGTGTTCATGGATGGGGATGTGCATGTCATTCGCCGACCTGCAGAAATCCAGCCATGCCATACTGGCATCGCAGGTGGCATCACGGATGCCGTTGCGGGAAACGCATGGCAGGACGCATCGGACACGTTGCAGGAAATGCGTTGCAGGCACACCGGAGACGTGGCTCCCGGCGGCCGGCACGGCGGCGTCATTCAGGACACCGGTCCCTGCCGGTCGTCGTGCATCTGCTTCATGCGTTTCAGTCCAGACCCCGCCGCCGCCCTGGCGGTGGGCCGTAGCGCTCACGCACGATCAACGGCATCAGCAGCACCGGCGCCCCCACGGCCGCCATCACGATGCCCGGCCTCGATTTCGTCCGGCGCGCAATCACCCCGGCCCAACGCATCGGCAGCCAGCACGATCACCGGCCCGCCCAGCAGCCACGTAGGGAGGCGAGATCCAACGCCAGTAGTGGCCCGATCAGCTTCACCCACGCGAGGCACCACCAGCCCCACGAAGCCCAGGCGGCGCGGCAGCCAGTGGCCGCACCACACAGCAGCACGATGTGGCCACGAGCCCACCACCCGCACGCGCAGCGTGGCTCTGGCCAGTGCCTGACCCGAGCTCGTCGCGCAGCGCCCAGCGAGGTCCAGTGCCCGTGCCTGCGTCGGCGCCAGCGCCATTCCACCGCAATCGGCGGCCAGACCGACCAAATCTGCACGCAGCACGCCCAGGCGCGTCCGTCGAAACCGCCCGCCATCCAGAAACGCCCAGGCATCGAAGGTGTGCACATCGAACATCGTGATGATGCCGGTGGCCGCTGCGCCAGACGGGCACGCGCACTGTGGCGGTCGGCCAGCAGCAGCCGTACCCTGCCGCACCGACGGCGGTGCGCTTGCCGGCCGCTGCAGCGGCTGCCGCCGCGAGGGCGCCCGGCCAGCGCAGACACCACGCATAGCCGCCTTGAGGACGTGATGCCCAGGAAGGACATCGATATCACCACCGCAAACGCCGCTCCCGCATGCACGCCTGCAGCCCCGGATCGGCCAGCGGATTCGCGGGTGAGCGCCTACGCATCGGCACCCGGCCGCACGCAGTGCCGTGCCACCCCGATGGCCAGCGCGGTGCGCAGCGTACTCGGTAGTGCCAGACGATCTCGGAAATGGCGGAATCGGCCGGGTGCCACAGCGCATGCCAGGCCTGTCGCCCCAGCGGCACGGGGCGCGAGCTGGCTGAGGCTGACCATCGTCGGACAATCAGCTAGCACGCAGCGGCAGGCCCGAGACCGCCCGAGGCGCCGGGGTCGGCCAGAGCGCGCTGTCCGGATTGTGGGCAGCGGGCGCGGGGGCGCACCCGGTGCAGGTGAGAGGAGGCGTTCATGGTTCGGTGAGACGGAAGGGCGGCGTTGAACCGGAAAGGCGTGGTGGCCGACGGAGCGGAACCTGAACGATGTGCGACGATGAGCGCATGAGACCGCCGCAGAACCCTGGCTGCGGACGAGGCATTCCGTGGATTACGTTGCCTCGCACGCATGCCCGAAAGGCGTTTCACAGGGTGAACAGGTTCCTTGACATGTACCGGGCGCTCCAGTCGGGCACCAGGCGCAGAAAATCCATGAGCGCGCAGAGCGTCGTCAGCGTAGCCAGCGGCGGTTCACGGCCGCCGTGGGAACCGGCGTTCATGTAGAAGGCGTCGTGAGCGATCACCGCGCACGGCGCGGTTGTACTTCGCGGCGTCGGGTGGCGCAGCTGAATCCAGAAACGCCTTCACCCCATCGCCGCGTGCGCGTAGAACACGCAGTCACCATCGGCCGGATCGATGCGCTCGATGCCGATGTCCTGGGACACGATGCGGGCAAACTGCTGCGACGGTGGCCGCTCGGCAGCATGCATGTCCCTGGCAATGTCGCCGATGAACGACTGCTGGCCCATCCAGCCGGATGCGCCCGGCGAGCTCTGCTGAAGGAGATGCCCGCGAGGCGGCGCTGGACGGAGACGGAGCCGGCAAGGGCTGCCGGTGGCGGACCCAGGTGCCGTGCCACCTGGCTGGAGGTGGCAGCGCCGCTGGTTGTGTTTCGCCCTGCCCGGCGGAGGCCATCGCTGCCTGCAACCTTCTGTCGTGCGCTGTCGGCATGCGTCTGACTGTGCCTTTCCGGGGCTGCCTGAGGCCGGCGCGAGAGGTCTGTCCGCTGCTACGAAGTCAGCGCAGCATCGTTCCGGCCGCCTCGCTTGCCCAGCGCATCGGCCAGCAGCACGAGTCGGCCGCTCAGTGAAAGCCCAGCGCCACGCGCGTCACCACCGTGGGGGCGATGCGCTGGTACTGAGCCCAGCACGGACGGCGGTGTGGCCGCCCGGTTGATGCCAGAATCAGGAGGTCTCGAGGCTGCAGAGGCGGCAATGGCCTCCACGTCGGCCGACTGGCGTGTACCCAGGAGTCCGCTACCTGTGCAATTCCGTCCGGGCGCCAGGATGCGCCGCCTGCACAGCAGGTAAGTCCTGAAATCAGCGCGCCGCGGTCCATCGCGCGTGGCACCGGCCAGCACCACGCCCAGCGTCAGCAACCCGTCTGCCCTGGCCCGGTGGACAGTACGCCGCCACCTGGCAGCGTTCCAGCGTGGTGCTGCCTGCCGCGGTGGCGGATGGTGCGCCGAGCACCCCGTCGGCAGCCGTGTCTGCCCAGGGGCGGGCTGTTCGGCGTGGCGTCTGCCGACAGCGGGCTGCCGGGGGTCACCCTCGTGCCTGGGTGGGCGGGCGCCGACCTCCGGTGATGTGCCTGCCGGATGGAGCGGCGGCATGGACCGGCCGGGCGAACGGGGGCAGGGGTGGCCAACAGCGTGGTCGACGATGCCAGTAGCCAGCAGGTGCCGGCGACGAGGCCAGTGGACAGAGGGGAGGCATGGATAGCGGATACGGCAGCCGTGAAACAGCGGCGGGATCGCCAGGGATAATGGAATCCTCGCCCAGACGCCTGCAGATGGTGGTCTCGGTGCCTGTGCCCGTTTGTGTGCCCTGTCCGCGGCGCGATGAGCTGTCTGCGGCGCAAAGTGACGCGCGTCAGGGATTCGTTCGCCTGCGCCCTGGCTCGGGCTGCGGCGTGCACTTCTCGCGTTTCTCGCGCTATCTCCTGAGCCACCAGCAGTGCCTTCAGGACGCTGATGGCGTGCAGCACCGGGCGGGAAATAGCCCTGCTCGCGCCGCTGAGCCACCTCAATGGCCAGCCCGTCACTCTTCGGCCAGCGGGCGGAAGGCGAGGCCGGGCCGGCGTGTCGAACACAGCGACATGGGCACCAGGGCAATGCCGTGACCGGCGGCCACCAGCCCCAGCAGCACGTGGTGATCGGTAGGTTCACTCTGCCTGGGGGGCGAGAAATGATGCCGCATGAAGACCCGCTGGGCGTGGTCGTACCAGACCGGATTCTGCCGCCGCAGGGAACCAGAAAAGCCGCTCCTCGCTGATGTGCGCCAGCGACAGCCGCCGCTTGCGTGCCAGCGGATGGCTGCTGGACAGGCACACCATCACTGGCTCACGCGGTGCAGGGGTGATCTGCAGCCCGTCGGTCCAGGCGGGCATGCCGATGATGGCCGCATCCAGTCGGCCACGCATGAGGTTGCGTATCAGCTGGGCGGAGTTGGTCAGCTGCGCATCGATATGCACATGCGACATTTCTTCCGCGTGGCTTCCTCTCAGCCACGCAAACTGCGTGATGTCGATGACGGGCGTGATGCCACGCGCAGGATGAGGGGCGCTGCGGGTGCCTGGGCGCAGCTGCCCGGTCTGGCCATTCGCACCGGGGCCTGCATTTGCCCGTCAGAGCATGGCGCCCTTTGACGTGGGCGAAGCCGTTGGTGAGTGCCTGCGCCGTTGCCGTTCGTGAAGCCGTGACGGGCTTGCGTTCCGTTGCCATGGGTGAGGCCATTGCCGGCGCTGCCGGCATCGTGGCCGTTGCTGCAGCTGCTGCTGGCGCGCTTTCAGCGCGTTGGCATGGGGTAAAGAAACCGTTTTACGGACCCTGCGCCATGGGTGTGGGCAAAGCCGTTGCAGCGCGCACCATGGCCGTGGCGAATCCGCTACCTGCTCCATGACCCGGGTTGGCGCCATTGCCCGCAGTGAGCGCCCCCATGGCCCGGACTGGCACGTATCCGGGTGGCTCCATGGTCCGGACGGCATGGCCAGCGCCGATGTCGTGGCCATAGGGTGAGCCATTGCGAAAGCCAGCGGTGCGGCTTCCGCACCACGGCGCAGCCGTTGGCAAATCTCGCTGCCGGCACTGCGCGCCGCTGCCATGGAAGCGGAAACCGTTCCCGGCTCACCTGCGCCATTGCCGTGGAGATGACCGTTGCCTGCGCCAGCTTTTCGTGGCGGGAAGCCGTTGCCCGCTGCGTGGCCAAACCCGCTGTACTGGTGCCTCGCATCGCCGTGCCGGCGCCGTTGCGCCGTTCCCGTTTTCCGGGACACGCCGGTGATCGCAGCCGAGGCTGAGCGTGCGGTATCGGGTGCAGCACCGGCGCCATTGCCATGCCAGGCGCTGGCTGCCTGTCCACTTCCGGTCAGGAACCTGCGCTGCGTACTCCGTGAATGGTCTCTGGCCCGTACTACCGGCGATCTGTGCGGCCAGCCCGGCCGTTCCGGACAGGGCGGAGGTTCTGCGGCTGCAGGGTGTGCTTGGCCAGCCCCAGTGGCCACCATTGTCGTGGGTGTGGATGTGTGCTCTCGTGGCTGGTCAGGGCGGCTGTCCAGGAACTGGCCATCCGGGGCAGCCAGCGGTACTGCCTCCACCGACAGGCAGGTCGTTGTCTTCCGAAAACCGCTGCAGCAGCAGGTCCATTTGCTCGAGCAGCTGCTGCACCTGCGGCAGCGGCGCTGCCGGCCTCCGTCAGGATGACAGGCTTGAGGTAGTTTTCCTGACTTCCGTAGACACCTACATGAGGAGAATGGCTATGGAGGGAAGTCACTGGATGAAATAGAATCAGAGTTACACGGTTGAGTTCAGGACGGAGGTTGGGCCAGGATGGTCTCGGAATAGGACTTTCGCAAGCTGAGGTCGCTGCCAGGCTGGGGGTTCCAAGGGGTCACTGGGGCCAACTGGGTGGTCAAGGCTAAGGCTGGAGTAAGCCATTCTCGGTGGTGGCTGAGGCCAGCCGCGAGGAGCCCAGGCCGAGGTGGTGCGACTGCGCTGGAGCTGGCCTCCAGCCGAGATGGTGCCGAGAGATCGTGGAAGGCCGCCGCGTACTTTGCGAAGGAGTCCCCTGCAAGGTACGCGTCTTGAAGGATAGGGTTCACGGCAAGGGTAACGGTTGACTGTGGGCCTGTCGGGCACTGGAGGTTTCGTAGCGGCTATCTGGCCTGGCCTTCAAGCGCCAGCCCAGCCAACGGGCCAGGGACGACGAGCGCCTGCGTGTTCACATCAGGGCGGCTCACGAGGCGGGGCGCCAGACCCATGGGTGACGCGCACATGCGCTGTTGCGGCACCAGGGACAGAAGGTTTGACGGGATCGTGTCGGACGTCTGGTGGCGCGAGATGGGCCTGTGCTGCTGGCAGAAACGCTGCTTCGCATCGGACCACGGACTCGGCACACACCTTGCCTGTGGCGCCCAATCTGCTGGCCCAGGGACTTCAGTGCCGACGCACCGACAAGGTCTGGCTGATTGACATCACCTATGTGCGTACGGATGAAGGCTGGCTGCATCTGGCGGGCGGAAGGAGCGTCACCAGGAGATCGTCGGCTGCGCCATGTCGAAGCGCATGACACACGAGCTGACACTGGAGGTTCTGAACTGGCTGTCCGGCGCGCTCTGCCCTGGAGCCCGGACTACTGCATCATTCCGATCGGGAATAGCACTGCGCAAGTCGCTACCGTGAAAGACTTGATGCCCTTGCATGGTAAATGATGTCACGGCGGGGAACCGCCGATAACGCACCGATGGAGAGTTTCTGGGGATCACCTGGAACGAGTTGTTGTACTAGTGGCGTTTCTTCGCCACGCGCGCAGGCACGAGCGGCGATCACCGAGGATCGAGTGTTTTAACAACCGTCAGCGACCGCACAGCGCACTTGGCCAGTCGCCAGTGGCCTTGTGCAAGGTCTCGAACGGACTACATTAAAGCAACTGTCTACGGCCGACAGTACACCTCAGCTGGGTGGACCCGGGCATGTGACGGATGAGCAGGGGCGCACCCAGCGCACCTTCCAGCCGCCGGATCTGTCCGGGACAGGGAGGCTGGCTGATGAACAGCGCTCTGCCGCCCGCCGAAAGTTCAGCTCTTCGGCCAGAACGCAGAAATATCGGAGCTGCCGAGCGTGATTGGATCAGCCACCATGAAAGAAACGAAGGATCAGAGAACCTGGAAGTGCTCAAGCCGCATTATGGACTCGTAAAACGCGCGCGGCGCCTTTTGGATGACCTGTTCCCCGATATTTCCACGAGGCCCAAAAGATATCAGCAAAAAGCAGTATTGGGAATAGTCAAGGGAATGTTGCTACGGTGGCGCCGTATGCCCTGTGAATCTATCCATCCGTTTCCAGACGGGGCCATGGCAGAGGAAAGAGAGTCGATGAAAACGATATGCGGGCATTCGTCCTGCGACGGACATGCACCCGTCATGCAAGCGGGCATGGCCAGTCTCGGCGCCAGAATCGCTGACGACTCGCGCGCGCACCAACGTATCTGCATATGGCAGCACTTCCGTTCGGCGATGGCAGCCACAGGAATGGCCGCCATGCGTTGCCGTGCCGCATGACGGCCATAATGGTGAGCACATGCACGACATGCGTGGCAGTGCTGTTCAGAATTTCGACGTGTCATTGACTGCCGGTATGGCCCAGCCGAAACCAGCGCCACCTGGAATCCGCCGGTGCTGACGTCAGCGCCGTCGTTTCGCCGAGGCACGCATCCCGGCTGCCAGCTTCAGCGCCATCGAGCCTGGGCTGCATGGGGGCTTTCGGAGTTCTATCCGCCCCGCAGCGGCCGTGCGCGCGACCTGATGCTGCTGCCATCGAACGGGCGCGAGCGCTTTCGACACCACCAGCGTCTATGGTTTTGGCCAGGAACGGAGCAGCTGGTCGGGGATGTCCTGCACGCGATCGCGCTGCGCCGCGCTGATCGTGCTGGCCACGCGAGGCTGCATCTGCGCCGGCCGCCGCCCGGGCAGTGTGAGTCCGGAGAGCACACGGGACCCGAACTGGTGCGCCTGGCCACTGCCCGCTCCCAGGACCGCCTGCAGACGGATATCGATCTCTACGCCTGCGCTGCGCTGGCGAGCCGATGACGACCCGTCGGTCGAGAGAGGCTGCGTATCGCCCTGGGCCGATGACGCGGCCGAAGCAACACATCGGTGCCTGTCGGGCTGCGACATGCCCCCTTCCATCATCCGCCGGGCTGATGCTGCGCTGCGGCGATTCAGCCCCGACGGGCGATCTCGACCGCGCATGCAGACCGAATATCCGCTCAGACGCTCACTGGCGCACGCGCGACTTTGTTCGTGCCACCTGCGTCGAGCTGTATGCTGATGCTGGTCTGCAGCCCACTCTGCCGCCATGGCCCGCAGGGTGCCAGCACCGGCACACCAGCCAGCAGCCGGCCGAAGAGGATCATCCGCCGCCTGCTGCAGCACTGGGGCGAGCAGTCCGATGCACAACCAGCAGCTGCGGTGCTCTGCGACGTGGCCCGTGAAGAGTCCCTGAGCCCCGCTCCGGGTAATTGCAGGCATGGACGCTGACGGTGGCTTCAACCGTCGTGCTGGTATCCGGCGCCCGTCACCGCGCCCTGCTGGACGAAACACTGGATGTCGCCCGCATCGTCCTGAGCGACGAAGCCCGCAAGCGGGTGACGGAGGCCTTTGTCTCCTGCCCCAGCCAGCGGAGGATCGCATCCGGCACTGGCTGCCCATCCGGCGCCCATGACGCCGCGCCGCCGGAAGCCGGGCGATTTTCCAACCCATGCCGGTCCGTGAATCGCCCGCTGAAACCGTCGGGTTTTGCAGAGGCTGGCGCAGCGTCCGGCCTCTGCCTGCAGGGAAACCCCTGCCTCATCCGGATTGTTTCTGGCAGCCGGGTCGTCTTCCATGGTGGGGAGACCGTGATGCAACCGGAACCATGTCACAGAAGTGGAGCTTTTGGGACCGTGCCAAAATGCCCACTTGTCCACATTTGTAGCCTATAGGCACGCACGACCCTTGATTGCATGATGGCGGCACGGGAACGACAGCGCTCCCTCTTCCATAAGGAATCTTCCATCATGTTCAGACACACGCATACGGGCGGTGGTTGGCTCGGCCGCTGCACTGACCCACGCTCACCTCGTGTCGGCCTGGTGGCGAGCTCCGAAACCACCTCCACCCATCAGCAGGCAGCCGGATCCGCTCAGCCAGTCGCAGGGCGCGGACTCTCCGTCGCAGAAGACCGAAGCTCTCCTTTGCTGCCGCCGCGAGCTATCTCCAGTCCGGTTGGAGGTGCGCGGTGCTTGACAGAACGGACACCGATTTCAGGCGGATGATGCGCAATGGCGACGGTGTGCGGGACGACATTGCCACCCACCATGTGGCCTCACTGCGCCCGGACTCGGAAAAAGCGGCGCAAAAGCCTGATCTAGTTCTTTCACAAAGGCACTGGAACATGGGCGCACCGGGCGGACAGAAACGACAGACTCTCCCTGCGCAACGCGGCCAATGCCATTTCGATGGGCATCACATGCGCTCGAACGCCTAAGGAAAACGACTCCAACCGAAAAGCGAAAGGATCACTGGTAGCTGACGATCAATCACGAGGGTACGCTTATGACGCGTATGCGGTCTCAACTCGTCAATGAGTGGCCTCGACGCTGAGGATCGAGACGGGAGGCGGAGTGTGAGTAAATGTGCTTCGTGCTTCGTCATGCCCCCGTTGGCAGGGGACGAAAATCCTTGCGAAAGCGATGCTGCTTGTTGCCGGCATCGCAGGCGGCCCACAGGTGTGCTGCATACCTGTGGCCCGGCCTACCGACATCCGATGACGCGTGACGTAGCTTAGCAGACTGTGGCTTTGAATGAAGCACCAATGCGTGCTGCGTCACAGGGAGGAATCTCATGAAACCGCACCACTATCGCACCTGCATCGAATGGACCGGCAGCGGGCGAGGGCACGACCGGCTACACGGCGTATGACCGTGCCTATGCGGTGTCAGCCTGCTGGGCAGAAACCGACATCGAAGGTTCGGGCTGATCCGGCCTTTCGCGGTGATGCCTCCCGCTGGAACCCCGAAGAGTTTCTGCTGGCTGGACTCGGCGGCGCTGCCTGGCTACAGGTATCTGCATCTGTGCGCCGTCAATGGGGTGACGGTGATGGGCCTATGGGGACGAATCGGGAGGCCGTCATGGGAGAGACGCCGAGCGTTTCCCGATCCGCCTGGCTCAAGCGCGTCATGGTGAGCGCCGGGCTCCGATGTGGGAGAAAGGCGCTCGCCCTGTATCCAGCGATGCACACTGAGGCGTGCTTCATTGCCAACTCGGCGGAATTTTCCGGTGACGTGCGAGGCAGAGGTCATCCAGGCCTGATCCGTAATTTCTTGCTCCAGGCCGTTGGCACAGTGCGCCAGCGATGGTGAGCTTGCCTGACATGGCGGCGTCTCAATGCGCGCGCCAGCCCGTGCCGTGTCGGCTTCGGCCGGCCTGCGCAGGCGTGTAGCGTCGGGTGCTGTCGCCTGGTGGCTGGGCCAGCGCTGGCGCCGCTCTATGCGCATGGCCTTTGACGCCGGATGCTGCAGGGCTGTAGATGGGGTATCGGGTGGTTGTCCTGGTCACCCAGCCTGACGGATGCTTTCTTCCGGCGGAGATCCCTGAACGCCAGAGAACGGCGCGCCCGTTGGGTTTGCGTGAGCCGCGCACGCAAGCGGGAACGGCCGTGTGCATAGCAGGCCTGATACTGCGCGCTTCATGCCGGGCGTCCAGTTGTCCGGGTACCCGCCACAGTGAGCAGTTGAGGTGCCGGATCAGGGTCTTGCGCGCCGACGCTTCGCCGTCCAGACAGAGGAAGAACTGCCGGGCCTGTGGGCTGGAGCAGGCCGATGCTGACGACTTCATGCGGTCGCCATCGTCATCATCATCATCGTCGTCGTCATTATACTGGAGCCTGCCCCAGGTGGCGATGCGGATGGGGCTCGTCACGCCTGGTTGTAGACGGTCAGCGTCGCGGGTGGATGATGGCGTGTGTTCGGATGTCGTGATGTTCTCCGTTCCGGAAACTTTTTCGCTTCTTTCGGCGTGTCCGTTGCGGGCCAGGTGAGAAATCGAATTCTGCCACTGCGAGCCGAGCACGTCAGCACCGTGGCATCGGCATTGGCATTTTCCGGGTGCGTTCGGCGGCTGGCTACGACATCCGATTGCCCGAGGCGGATTTCCACGGATGTCCGGCAGTGCGGCATGTTCTCGACCTCGACGGGATTACCCTCGGGTTCTGAAGTGCCGAGATGTGCCGGTAGGGCTGGTTGCCCAGGCCTGCACTCGCGGAAACCCACTCTCCCTGCTGCCCTCCGGCTGGACCAGCCCGGGATGTGCATGGAAACGCCGGCAGCTGGCTGCATCAGCAGCATCCCAGTCGCGCACCTGAACGCGCACCCACGCCCTCAGCACGCGGTTGATGTTGCGCAGCGCCCAGGCCACGCATCGCCGCGTACGCTCGTACGCTGGAAATGGCCGTGGTGCACGGGATGGATCGACCTTCATCCGGTAGGCGCCTGCGCTGTCATCCGGCAATGGTGGGGCCTCTGGCATCGCCTTCAGCTGCGGAGGCGAGGCGCGTCCTGCAGTACGGCCGGATGAGCTGCCCGGAGCACCTTGCGTGCGTGATGGCCTTTGTGATGATGGAGGCTGCAGGGCATGATCCGGATTTTCTGCCGGATCGTTGGGTGCCGCTGGGTGACTCAGCCCTCTGGAGTAGCGGCCGTCGGAATTCCCGGTATCTGGTTCCCGCTGTCTTGGTGACGGGTTCCAGCGCCTCGCCGGGCCGGAGGAAACTCCAGCTGCGGGGCTGCTGTCCGGATCACCCCCGCCGCAGGCCGCAGAGAGCAAAGCAGCGCCACCGTGCCCAGGGTGGCGTGTTTCCAGGAAAATGGCGGGCCGGCGGTGTGGTCATTTCAGGATGTGCCACGGCTGTGTGTGCGTACACATGAAATATTCAGCGCTGCGATGAAAGACTCACGTACAAAACCCAGCCTTTTCACCGTAGGGCGTCGTGAGGTCGTACGACGCCCGGAACATGATGTTTCCAGCGTCATCCATGAACATTACGCTCGATTGATTTTTCTCAAGGGAGAAGAAACGAAACATGAGGAGGCGCACCGCGCTTCGGTAATAAACGTTACAAGCTGCCCTGATTCATTTGCGCAACAGATTTCACCGGAATTTTGCGGGCCATCTCATCATCTGTTCTGCTGCGCCCGGACACTGGGCCGATGTTCACCAGCCGCAGCTATACCTGTCTGGTCAGAAGCTACGGACTGCAGCAGGCGTGCATCGCCGCACAGCTCTGTAGGCCGAACGGCTGATCGATCGGTCATCCGCACCATCAAGGCGCAGTGTGCCCACCGGCGTCACGTTCGATTCCTGCAGCACGCCAGCCGTGTGCCGAACTGAATGCAGTCCTGCAACCAGCAGCGGGCAGCTCAGGTGGCGCACATGAAGAGACAGCCGCCAGGCTCACACTTTAGTGACCTATGCAGGTTGCCGGGTCATTACTGCGAGGGGACGCGCGTTCGCGGCACGCGCGCGCTGGCCACGTGATGCCTGCTGGCGCAACAGTTGCTGCAATGAATCGAGAATCCGTCCGGTGTGCTGGTTGTAACCCTGCGCGTGGCTGGCCAGCACGACATCGATGGCCAGTTCGTCGCCCTCCGCCAGTCGCCGGAACGCGAGGCCCGGGCGGCGTGTGGTGCGCAGGGAGGAGGGGACGAGCGCAATGCCCTGGCCGGATGCCACCAGCCCCAGCAGCACGTGATGATCTGCCGGCTCCACCAGCCGGTGCGGGTTGAACTGGTGGCGGCCGAAAAATGTGCTGGCAGTGGTCGTAATAGACGGGGTTGCGCCGCCGCTCGAACCAGAAAAACGGGCTCACCTGCAATGGCCTGCAGCGACAGCTGCCGCTTGCGGGCCAGCGGGTGTGAACTGGCCAGGCAGGCCATCAGAGGCTCGCTGATGCAGGGGTGATCTGCAGATCACCCGTCATGGCCGGTGTGCCGACTGATGGCGGCATCCAGCCGGCCGTGAAGCAGGTTTCTGACCAGCTGGGGTTGAGCCCTGTCTCAGCACATCCAGCCGGACATGCGGCATGCGCGTGGCCAGTACCGGTTTGATCCAGGCGAGCTGGGCGGCATCGATGACCGGTGTCAGCCCCAGTCGCAGCAGCACGGAGGCCTGGGTGCGTCGTCAGGAAATCGCGCGCCTGTTCATGGCCCGCTGCGCCGCCCGCGTGGCTATTGCCGGATGTGTATTGACGGCCAGAGGCGCGTTATCGCCAGATGCGTGTTTATGGTGGATGCCGTTGCTGGCAATGTGTTTGCGCCGATGGTGGTGCTGGCGGATGCGTGGTGGGCGTTGGATGCCCGGCCAGCGGCCGCAGGGGGACTGCCGGGTGCAGGGTGGCTGGAGGGAGCGTCGGACCCGGTACCGGAAAAATGCTGCAGCATCGTATCCATGTGCTGCGGCTGCTGAAGGGCCATGGGCAGCAGCCGGGCACCGGCCTCGGTGAGTGTTACCGGATACGCGGGGGCCAGCCGGACAGCGTTCGAACAGGGGTGTGCCCAGTGCGTCTTCCAGAATGCGGATCTGTCGGGACAGCGGTGGCTGGCTGATGAAGAGCCGTTCGGCGGCACGCCGGAAATTCAGTTCTTCGGCCAGCACGCAGAAGTAATGCAGCTGGCGCAGCGTGACGGGGTAGGGGCATGGGCGGTGATGATCAGGCCGAGGGCAGGCAGATTGAAGCCTACATGGTACCAGCAAGTCGATACCAAATGGGTATCAAGAATAATGGTATTGGGCACGCACGGTGCGGGAGTATGCACAGTACAGCGTGGGACGAATGATTCCATGGCACACGCTGCACGGCTGGATCGTGTATGGGGATGAGCACGGGGATGAGCGCGGGGAGGCAAAGTCCGTACGCGCCGTGGGGCTGTCATGGTTTTGGAACAACAGACACAGGTGATCTCATGAACATGCAGAAAACGACTGCGCAACAGGGCGCTTTCATTGCTAAAACGTCAGGCTCGCCCGGATGGTCTGCGGTCAGTGCCATGGGCCTGGGCTGCATGGGCATGTCCGAGTTCTGTGGCCCCAGTGACGAGGCGCAGTCCCGCGACCTGCTGCACTACGCCATCGAGCGGGGCGAGGCGGTTTTCGATACGGCCGATATCTACGGCTTTGGCCACAACGAGGTGCTGGTGGGCCGTGTGCTGCGTGATCACCCGCCGCGTCATGACATCGTACTGGCCACCAAGGGCGGCATTCTGCGCGATAGAAATGATGTCACACAGCGGGGCGTCAATACCCGGCCGAGTATATCCGTGATGCCATAGCCCGCTCGCTGGACCGGCTGCAGACGGGTATCGATCTCTACTACCTGCATCGCGTGGAGGATGATGGCGCCCACATCGAAGAGACCATGGCGGCGCTGGCCGATGAAATGTCGGCGGGTCGCATTGGTGCCGTGGGGCTGAGCGAGGTGTCGGCCGACACCATTCGCCGTGCCGACGCAGCGCTGCGTCGTTTCACGCGTGATCGGGATGGTCTGGTGGAACAGGGGCTGGCTGCGGTTCAGTCCGAGTATTCGCTGATGACTCGCGTACCAGAAACGAGATGGCGTGCTCGATACCTGCATCGAACTGGGTGTGCTGCTGGTGGCCTAGATCCCATCAGCCGCGGGCTGCGGGGGCGGCTGGATTTTTCGGCAGAAGCCTTGCGGCGGATGACTGGCGTCGTTCGCTGCCGCGTTTCGATGCCGACAATATGCCCAGGAAACCAGACAGCTGGCCCAGGTACTGTACGACGTGGCTGCAGCCGAGCATCAGCCCCGCGCAGACGGCGCTGGCCTGGGTGCTGTCGCGTGCGCCCAATGTGGTGCCGTTCCGGTACGCGCAAACGTGAGCGGCTCGATGACAACCTGGGTGCCGTTCGGTCAGCCTGAGTGCCCCGGCGTTGGCCCGGCTGGATGAAACCTTTCAGCCGGTGCTGCCTCCGGACTGCGTTATACCGCGGCGGCCGTGAAGGCTTACGGGATGAAGGCGTGATCTTCCGGTAGTGTCTGTTAAAAATGGCCACAGTATCCCGAAGGATGCCTGCAGGCCATATGTCCGATGGGAGACAGGGCTTCCGCGTGATGGCACGTGGTACGTCACACAGGACAGCGTGCCTGATGGAACACGCGTGTGCGCATCAGCCCTGCGGCAGCACTTCCTTCTGCACGCGCACCAGTGCCTTGCGCACGGCTTCTTCCAGACGCCGGTCGCCGGCCAGCTCCTGCCACAGCAGGCGGTCGGCCACCAGCGCCTTCACCGGATCGTCGGCTTCGACGATGGTGCGGGCGGCGCGCGGGTCCATGCTCTGGTCGTGGTATTCGAAGGGCAGCTTGCCTTCGTGCCAGCGGGTCAGGAACACCAGGAACATCGCGGGCAGCATGGCACGGCGTCGATGGACTGGTCCTGCTTCAGGCGGTCACGGATGGTGGGCAGGATGAAGCCGGGGATTTTCGAGAAGCTGTCGGCCGTCACGCGCTGGTTGGTGTCGCGAATGGCGTCATTGCCGAAGCGTTCCAGCACCTTGTCGCGGTAGGCGGGCAGGTTCACCGGGTTGCCGGCGCCGGACGAGCGAATGACATCTTCCGGTGGCATAGTCGTAGGCCAGCTTGCGCACCACGGCGTCGCGGCGCGCTTACGGCGGATGTAGCTGTGGCCGCGCAGTGTGCCACCCAGGTCACAGCTGTGTGCCGCATTGAGCAGGCGAATCTTGGCTTTCCATGGGGGTCGACGGAATCGACCAGCTCGGCGCCCACTTTTTCCCGGGCGGGGCGGCTGTTGGCGAAGCTGTCTCGATCACCCACTGGATGTAGCTTTTCGGAGCCCAGCGCGGCGTTGTCGTCACGGCCGGTCTTTTTCCTTCACGCGGGCCTTCGGCCCGGTGCCGGACGCGGGTGATGCAGTCCACCATGGCGTTGGGGAGCTACGTTGGCGTCGATCCAGGCCAGAATGTCGTTGTCGCCAATGCGGCGGCAGAAATCGCGCAGGCCGCCGCGCACACGGTCACCGTCATGGCGCAGGGTTGTCGCAGTTCTGCAGTGCGTGATGGGGCCGGCATCGGCCGCCTTGCGGGCGCGCAGCAGGGTCACCAGCGCCCGTAGATGGTCTGACCGGGTTCGCCCCTCTTGACGCGTTCGATGTCGGCCTGCAGGTCGGCAAAGCCGGTGTCCAGTTCGCCGTTTTTCCAGCAGGTAGTGAGCCGGCTTCGGTGACGGTGAACGAAATGATGCGGTGGCCGGGCCGGCGGCCAGCTTCGTGAGGGCCTTCAGCTGGGCATCGTAGGGCGGTACCTGGTCGATGGCCGTGATCCACTCGTACTCCACGGTACCGTTCGGGTCGATGGTTTCCAGCGTGAAGTTGCCATCCTGGGCGGCCAGGGCATCCAGCAGGGCATTGGCGTCGGCGCGGATGTTGGTCCCGACGAGCTGCCAGCTCGTGTCACCCTGTTCCTTGAGCCGCTGCGAGGTATACCACCTGGTGGGCGCGGTGGAAATTGCTCAGGCCCAGGTGCAGGATGCGGGCGGGCTGGCTGTTGCGGGGGCTGCGGCTTCTGTTCATGGTGCGGCGTCCTCTGTCTGTAGGGTGGGAGGAGACTGCAGGTGCGGCAGGCGCAGGGTGCCGGGCCGGGCGCAGGAGTGCACGGGGCCGGTTGTTGCGCTGCGCGGGTATCAGGCAAGTTTAACGATGTTTTGCGTCAGTCAACTGGAATGCCCGGCTGTTGCGGGGTGCTGGCGAACGTGGATGGTGGGGGTTGAATGGCGGATATCCGTGTGCGTAATGAGGGTGTAGGAAACACGGGTGAGCGCTGGCGTCATGGGCGGGCCGGCATTCAGGAGTGTGATGGAGCAGGTGCGCGAGGCTGAGCTGATCTGTCGGGTGCGCTGGTCGGGGGTGCGTCGGTCGGCGTGCGTTGGTCGGCGTACGTGATGCTCAGGAGGGGCGGAATGGTGCCGGGCTGGTTCTGTGGACAGCCATCTGGCTTGGGCCGATGGTCGGAGGAGCGAAGGGTTGCGTTCCGAGCAGGGCGGCTGGGGTAGGATAGGTGTCTGCTGTCTGTGTGCGCTGCGCCTTCTGTGGGCTGGATAGTGTCTGGATGGTGCGGCAGGGATATCTCGTGAACTGTTGCGTTTGATGGAATATGGATATGATCAATGGACTTGATCCCGGCGAAGCATGAATCGGCGGCGATGCTGGATGCCTGTGCGGTGACTGGTGTTACGCACGGGAACGTGTGTTCGTCCGGAACACGAAACGGTATCTCGATCCGTGTGAGCGGGAGATTCTTTTCAGGGAAAGCGGAATGAGATGCGGTCTACGCGGCAGAGTCGGGCGCTGCTGTGTAGGAAACTGGGGATGCAGATGCGTCCTGGCGTGGCGTCGCCATGGGCGAGTTGCCTGCCGATGTGCTCCTTTTCTGGAAGCGGCGGCGTGGGGCTGCATTCATTCGCAAATGGGGGTTTTCCACGGCACGCCGATGCTGCCTACTGGTCCGGGCTGGCTGGATATGGAATGATCTGAGCAGCCATGAACAAGGATTATCTTGATTCCATTGATCGGGCCATGGCCCGTGAGCGGGCGTTCATGTTGGCTATGCAGGAAACAGCGCTTGCTGGACGTTTGCTTGGCGTGCGTCAGCAACTTGGGCAACTGGTCCGAAATGGCGCATACCGACGACCTGCCCCAGATGATCGCCAGCGAGAAACTGATCGTCGAGCGCGACCTCGAATACCACGCCAACAGCAAGGGAATGGTGTCCAGTCTGACCACGGCGCTCAACGAAATCCGGGCCATCGAACAGCACATCTCCATGGTGGAGGATCCGGTGCAGTACCGGGTGGTGAACCGTGCCTATAGCCTGCCGAAGAACCGTCGTGCCGGGCTGCCCCTGGACGAGGCGCGCGGCGCTGGCCAGTCATCAGGCCAGGCTGGGGAACATGGACAAATCCCGGCTGGACGATGAAGAAAAGGGCATCCTCGATGCGAGGCGGGCGGTGATGCAGGGCGGCTGGTCAGCTATATGCCGCACGCCAGTCGGCCGTTCTGGGTGTTTGACCGGCTGCAGAGGGATACGCGGCGTAATGCTGGCTCTTTTTCAGGCGTGACTGGCATGCCTGCTCCGGACGGGACACGCGATCATGGCCAGTGATCAGGGAACATGAGCCGAACGCAGGCCGCTGTCTGATATGCTCGGGGGCATGTATTCATGACCGGAGGACGTGATGAGCACCACCATCATCTATGCACACCCTTACGAAAAAGCTTCAATCACGCCATACTGGAGCGTGTGCAGGAGCTGCTCAGGGGCAAAAGGGCGAGACGTATAAATTGATCGATCTCTACAAAAGACGGTTTCAATCCGGTCTACACGAAGGGAGGAGCTGGCGCTGTTCAACAAGGGCGAGGCGCTGGACCCGCTGGTGAAGCAGTATCAGGAGATACTGGTCAACACCCGGCGGCTGATCTTCATTTTTCCCCATCTGGTGGGCGGACATGCCCGGCCATCGTCAAGGGCTATCTGGACGAGGTGCTGCTCAAGACCTTTGCCTATGTCGAAAATCCGTCCACCGGCCTTTTGCAAGGGCTGCTGAACATCGATGAAGCAATGGTGATCAGCACGTCGACGGCCCCCACTTTCTATCTGCGTTATTTCTGTGGCAACACCATCGGCGGTGCCATGCTGGGCCATACCCTGAAGGGGGTTGGTGCAAAGCGGCGGCGCTGGGTGAACTGTGCCCGGGCCAACAAGACCACGGATGCCAAACGCAAGGCGTTTCTGGAGGGGCTGGCGAAGTACATCTGAATGAGGGGGGTGATGTGTGAGTGAGCAGGATCTTTGTGTCGCCCCCGCAGGGCGGCACGATCTGGATGCCGTGGCCAGCCTGCTGGCACGGGCCTTTGCGGAGGATGTCCCGATGCGTGCATTCTTCCGGGTGAGGGGCCGGTTGCGCCGGAGCGCCATGTCGAGGTCTTTCGCGGCATGTTGCTGGAGGGACCGCTGGCATCGGGTACGGTGGATGTGGTGCGGGACAGTACGGAGGCATTGCTGCGGCTGCCGTGTGGCATGCGCGAGGTGCATCATGGCATGGGGTGTCCGGGCTGCGGCGGCTGGCCGATACGCTGCATGCACTTGCATGTTACTGGCGCGGGATGGGCGCTGGCGGGCTTGGCCACGCGATGATGCTGCAACGGGCCATCGATGCGTACGCGCCATCTGCCCCCTATTGGTATCTGAAGGTGATTGGTGTGGACCCGGACCGGCGTGGACAGGGGCTGGGCGGGCTGCTGCTGTCACATCGGTTGCGTATGGCCGACGAGGACGATTTGCCGGCCTATCTGGAATCGTCCTCGCGGCGCACGGGAGCGCTGTACAGGCGCCATGGATTCGTGCCGGTGCGCAGCATCACGCCATGGGCAGGAGGACAGCCATGGGCCATGTGGCGGGAGCGGGTGTCGTTGCGGGGGGATGGGGTCATCCATTTGGCCTAGGCCAGATGGATGCGTGTGGCAGATTTGCCTTCTGCGCTGCAGGGGATGAGGCAGGATGACCTCCCGTACGCTTCTCGTTGCCTGCAGACGGGGGTTGCCATGTAAGGCAGGTCGATATTTTGTCTGGCAGGAGACGGGTATTTTTGGTCCAGTCTGGTAAAAAGACTGATGTGATTTCGGCGATGATCAGTATGGATGTGATGAAGAATGTGGTGCCGGTGATGCGTGAGCCAGCTCCGGTGCAGGAAAAGTGCAGTACAGGGTGGCTCCCGCGTGTCGGTGAGTCCGGAAATTATCTTGAATCGCCCGGAGCCAAAGCGCTATCTGGATGCCGACAAGCGCGATGCGCTGTTCAGGGAAGGCGGGATGAATGCCGTGTGTCTAGGCGAGTCTGGTGCGGCTGACCATGCGGGGATGAAGAGGCATCATGGGCATGGCTGGCCATGGCCGACTTGCCGGCCGATTCCCTGGCTTTTTCTGAAAAGCAGTATGGGGCCTCGTTTATTCGGGAGCGGGGATTTTTGACGCACCGGGCAGAGCAGGTTTATGGGTCTGATTGGCTGGACAGGGTGTGATTCATGAAAGACAGAATGCTGGACGCCATCAATCGCGCGATGGTGCGCGAGAGAGGGTTGATGCTGGCCCTTGGTGAAACAGCCTTTGCCAGGGCGCTTCAGGAAGAACGCTTGTCCATGGAGCGTCTTGTTCGGAACGTTGCTTGCGGAGATGATCTTGTCCAGATGATTGCCAGCGAACGCATCATCGTCGAGCGTGATCTGGAATATCATGCCAACAGCAGGGCAATGGTGAGCAGTCTCACCACGGCGCTCAACGAAATTGGTGCCATCGAACAGCACCTGGGCATGGTGGATGATCCGGTGCAGTACAAGGTGGTGAACCGCGCCTACAGCCTGCCGAAGAACCGTCGTGCGGGGTTGCCGTTCGATGAGCGCGTCAGGCCCTGGCCAGCCATCAGGCCAGGCTGGGTAACATGGACAAGTCCCGGCTGGACGATGAAGAAAAGGGCATCATCGACGCACGACGCGCTGTGATGCTGGCAGCCGGACAGCTGTATGCGGCGCGACAGACAGCCAGTCTGTCGTGAGTTGCGTGTCTGGACCAGGACTTTTGCAGAGGCTCCCCTGCCTGGGGACGATCCGGAGCGGCCAACAAAACCGGCCAAACGCAGCGCGCCTGTTTGTCGATAGGAGGGTTCTGTTAGCAACAACGGCGCCGATGATGGATGTGGAAGGCCGCTACAAGGCAAAAACAGGCCATGAACTTGCAGCGGTGGGCGGATGCGGAAAGTGGAACGACCGCCCACACGGCCGCCGAAGAGCACCTGCCACCGCCTGCCAGTCACAATGCCCAGACGCCGACTACTACAAGACCCCGCGCGGTTACCATCCCCGGTCGGTGAACTCCAACACCGGCTGGTCCAGGACTCACGCCGCTGGCCTTCATCAACATGCCGATGCTGCAGCGTGCGGGTGAGCTCAAGGCACCAGCCCTGATCGTGCATGGTGAGAAAGCACACTCTCGCTACTTCAGCGAGGACGCCTTCAAGTCGCTGGGAAGCCAGAACAAGGAGCTGTTCCTCGTCAAGGATGCCTCCCATGTTGATCTCTACGACAAGCAGTCCGGCAAGATCCCCTTCGACAAGTTTGAGCAGTTCTTCAGAACAAACCTGAAGTGATCCATCCTGAGCCTGAGCGCGGCCATGTGCATGTCAGCACCATGGCCGTGACAGGCCAGGTCTTCCCGTCAAGGCAGGATCGTCGCCATGCATTCCTATCCCATTGACGAATACATTCCCGCCGACAGCACGCTGTTCGAGGAGATCCACCGTATCGTGACAGCGAACGCGCCAAAGCTGGCGCCTCCATTCTGCCGTCTCCTACCCCAGCAGCCCGCGGATGTCACTCGGCGCAAAGATGCGATGCACGGGCTTGTCACGGGCAGCAGCATCCAGCGCTGCGGTCAGCATCGCCTGCGCCAGCTGTCCCACAGGCAGCGGTTGCTGGCTGCGCAGCAGGCCCTAGAGCGTTCAGGCCGCGCAGTATTCGGGCGCTCCAGATTTCCACCGGCCGCTTACTGTTCGGGCGCAGCAGCAGGGGTGGGCGGAAGATCAGCAGGTGCCGGAAATCCAGTTCCGTTACGGCATGCTCCAGCGCACCTTTCATGCGCGGATAGAGGAAGCGTGATTTGGCGTCGGCACCAGCAGCCGACATGAGGACCAGCGTGTGTGTGCCGTTGCGCCGGGCGGCGATGGCGGCGTCCAGCGTGGCCTGGTAGTCGATCTGCCATTGGGCGTCCTGGCTGCCGGCATCCTTCAGCGTGCTGCCCAGGCAGGCAAAGAGCACGTCGCCCCGCATCTGTGCGGCCCAGTTCCCGGGCTCGGTGAAGTCGATGACGTGGGCTTTCATGAGAAGGCGTAAGCAAGGGGATCCGGCACTGTATCCCATTTCTCTGGTCCGGCTGCCCAGGTGTGGGGTAGCCGTGACTCGTGTGTGTGCTGATGGGGTGTCCGGGCAGCGTGCATCTATTGTCCGGTGGTCTTCGACTGCCAGTGATCGATGAGGTAGCCATGGCCAGGCTGGCGGCTGTTCTCGGTGCGGGTGTGGATCCGTATCCTGTTCACGACGTGCTGGCCCTGGTAGACGAGGGGGGCGGCGGGGGTCCAGTCCGTGGGTATCTGCCACAGTGTGCAGGTACGGCGCAGGTCCGGTCTGAAGAGCCGGGCCGTCAGGCAGATGGCGAAGTCACGGGAAGCCTTTCCTCTGACAAGGCTGAGCTGCACCGAAGGCCTGCCTTGGTCCGGTGTCTGCGCAAGTGTCCAGGTATGCGGGGTTCATTCCAGCGCAGGCGGGCATTACGGCGAATGCTGAAGTCGGCCGGCGAGAGCATGGATTGGGTGACGGCGCTTTCCGTTTCCTGGTTTGCGGTGGCCGGAAAGACGGTGAGCTGCAGGTGTCGATCCAGTCGCAACAGCTCGGTGTCGGCGGCCGTGCTCCGGATATCGTCAGGCAGCCCTTGCGCCGAGGTGTGCAGCTGCAGTTCCACCGTTTTCATACTTCAGGCCGTAGCTGACGGGCCGGGCTGGATAGGAGCGGATCCGATAGATGGCCCAGCTCGATCCGGCGCTGCTCTCTTCCGGGATGATGCGCTGATCCACCACCATGTCCGGAATGGACCAGCGGTTGTCCTGCCTCTTTCCATTAGGCCAGGAGGCGTTCCAGAGCACGGCTGATGTCGGATGTTCCTGTTGCCGGCCGTGGGCGTCCGCCTGCGTTGGTCGAGGTCTGCAATGCCCTGGCCAGAACGTCGCCGCGCAGGCTGTCCTCGAGAGAGGGGCGTCGTTAGCCTGAACGTTGCTGTTGGCAGTCTCCGTCGACGATGAACGGGTCGTGACGGTATTGTCAACGTGCTCGGTGCTCGGTGCTCGGTGCCCCGTGCCGTGCTGCCGTCCGTGTTTGCTTGGGAGGCATCGGCTGCGTCGACCGATGTGGATGCGGACGGGCCGTCGGTGGTGCCTCTGTTGATACCGTCTTGGTCGTTGTCGTGGTGGCTGTCGGGCTGTCGTCGGCGCCGCCGCAGGCTGAAAATCATCAGCAGGGAGGAGGGGCCCCAGGGCCAGTCGTCGGATCACCGGAATCGCATTCATGATTGCAACCTTGAATATGTTAGAAATGTATCAAGTCATTGATAGTAACTTATGATGTTCAAAAAGAAACATATGACTAGTTGCTACTAGAAAATGCGTTCTGGTCCTGGCGCTGCACTGGGCACGAAATGAATGTGCCGGCATGGATAAGCGTGGAGGCGTCACCGAAGTCGCTTGCAGATAGAGGTCACTCCATTGCCATTGCTATCAAGACACTAGTTATTTCTGGGATAAATGGGCTATTAGTGCTCAACTGAAGGGATTCTGTCGATAAGAAACCCGTGTGCCTGATGATGGAAGATGCCCTGGAAAAGGCAGTGGTACCTGCGCTCCAGGTAGCACGTCGTCATCGGAGGCTGGCGTTCATCGAACGATATCTACAAAAACAGTAGGCCTGCTTCCAGGCTTCTGAATCGCATACTGCGGATAATTTGGAATCTGTTACGAATAGAGATGTTTTTATTGTTTTTCGCAAAGAGGAAGACGATGACCGGGTGTTGCAGGAATGAAGCTTGTGCGTGGACGATGGGAGTCTTACTGCTGGTGGGCGTGCTCGCGGGATGTGGCGAGGCGGGTGATGGGGGTGACGCTGCTGCCTATCGCCAGTGCCGGCGGTGCCGTCATGAAGACGCAGTCGCCGACTGTGGACAGCGCCCAGTACGATGTCTATCGGTCCGATCCGGATGTGAATGGCGCCGTGCCTATGCAAAAAGAACACGTCGGCCCAGGCCGCCGCCTCCGCGCGGCCGAATGCTTTACGATGACTGATCGGAGAATTCCAGTCTGTACCGCTGGCATGAACGTCGTCGGCGACCTGTTCGGTGAAGGCAAGATGTTCCTGCCGCAGGTGGTCAAGTCCGCCCGCGTCATGAAACAGGCCGTGGCCCACCTGCTGCCCTTCATCGAGGCCGAGAAGGCCGCCCTGGCGGCAGCCGGTGGCGACGTGCGCTCGCGCGGCAAGATCGTCATCGCCACCGTCAAGGGGACGTGCACGACATCGGCAAGAACATCGTCTCCGTCGTGCTCGAATGCAACAACTTCGAGGTCGTCAACATGGGCGTGATGGTGCCCTGCGCCCAGATCCTCGAAAAAGGCCCGCGAGACCGGCGCCGACCTCATCGGCCCTGTCCGGCCTCATCACCCCGTCGCTGGAAGAAATGGCCTTCGTGGCCGGCGAGATGGAACGTGACGAATACTTCCGCTCCCGCAAGATTCCGCTGCTGATCGGTGGCGCCACCACGTCGCGTGTGCACACCGCCGTCAAGATTGCGCCCAACTATTCCGGTCCGGTCGTCTACGTGCCCGATGCCTCGCGTTCCGTGCCCGTGGCCCAGGCCCTGGTGTCCGAAGATCAGCGCGAAGGCTTCCTGGCCGACCTGCACAGCGAATACGACCGCGTGCGCAACCTGCACGGCAAGAAGAAAGGCCCCAACTTCATTCCGCTGGCCGATGCCCGTGCCAACCGCGAGCAGACCGACTGGAGCACCCATGTGCCGCCCCGGCCCAAGTTCATTGGCCGCCGAACCTTCAAGAACCAGGATCTGTCCAAGCTGGCCGAATACATCGACTGAGGGCCCGTTCTTTCCAGACCTGGGACCTGGCCGGCAAGTTCCCGGACATCCTCGATGACGCCGTGGTGGGTGAAGAGGCCCGCAAGGTCTTCGCCGACGGCAAGGCCATGCTGAAGAAGATCATCGACAACCGCTGGCTCACCGCCAACGGCGTCGTGATGTTCCCTGCCGGCCAACACCATCAACGACGACGACATCGAGATCTACACCGACGACTCGCGCACCCAGGTGGCCATGACCTGGCGCAACCTGCGTCAGCAGAACGCCAAGCGTGAAGGCATCCCCAACAAGTCCTTGGCCGACTACATTGCGCCCAAGTTCATCGACGGCAAGCCCAGCGGCATTCAGGACTACATCGGCATGTTCGCCGTCACGGCCGGCATTGGTGCCGACAAGAAGGAAGCCGAATACATGGCGGCGCTGGACGACTACAACGCCATCGCCTTCAAGAGCATCGCCGACCGCCTGGCCGAAGCCTTTTGCCGAAGCTCCCTGCACGAGCGCGTGCGCAGGGACCTGTGGGGCTACGCTTCTGACGAGAAGTTCACCAACGACGAACTCATCGCCGAAGCCTACACCGGCATCCGTCCGGCACCCGGCTATCCGTCCCTGCCCCGAGCACACCATCAAGAAAGAGATGTTCGAGCTGATGGATCTGCCAGGAGATCGGCATGCACGTCACCGAAGCACTTGCCATGTGGCCGGCCGCCAGCGTCTCGGGCTTCTACTTCGCACCCGCATTCCGAATACTTCGGCATCGGCAACATCGACGAGGACCAGCTGCAGGACTTCATCCGCCGCTCCGGCCGTGACGAGGCCGAAGTGCGCAGGGGCGCTGGCGCCGCTGCTGGGCTGAGCGTTCAGGACGGGGCCGTATGCGGCGCCCCGTCGTTCGTCAGATCTTCGTGACCACGGAAATCAGCTGTCGTGGCGGGACAGGGATGTCGAGGTCGTTCCTGTCCTGGGCATCATCGCCCGCTGCACGCCGATGATGGACAGCAGCACCAGCACGAAGCCGACCAGGGCACGGCCGCCCAGCTGCTCGTTCAGGAATACCCAGCCCAGCACGAAGGCGCACACGGGGCTGAGCGGCCCCAGCGACGACACGATGGCGGGCGGCAGCCGGCTGATGCCCCGGAAATACAGCACGTAGGCCAGTACCGCGCCCACCAGGCACAGGTACAGATAGCCGCCCACGTTGGCCGCCGTGAAGTGATCGGGCCAGGGCTCCAGCACCAGCACCACCGGCAGCAGGCATAGCCCGCCCAGCAGCAGCTGCCAGCCGGTATAGGCCAGGACCGACAGCCCGTGCTGGAATCGTGCCGAGAAGTAGATGCCCTGTGGCCATGGAGGCCGATCCGGCCAGGGCAGCGATGATGCCCAGCGTATCGAAATGCGCCTGCGGCGAATACACCAGCAGCACGATGCCCAACACGCCCAATGCGGCCGAGGCCCACGCCATGATTGGTGGCTGCTTTCGCCCACCCACCACGTCAGCACCAGGACCATCAGCGTCTGCGTGGAATTGAGGATGGCAGCCAGCCCGCCCGGCAATCGATAGGCCGACACGAACAGCATGGCCTGAAAGAAGGCAATGTTCAGGATGGACAGCACCAGCAGCCACCCCATGTCCCGCCAGCGTGGCCATTCCGTGTCCAGGCCAGCAGCAGCAATCCGGCCGGAAGCACGCGCAGCAGTGCGGCGGTGAACGGCCGGTCGGGTGGCAGGAATTCGGTCGTGACCAGATAGGTGCTGCCCCAGATGAGTGGGCCAGCGCCGTGGTGAGGATCACCATGAGCGGGCTTCCCCGATGCGTGTCATTCATGGCGTGCGTGCGCAAGGGCGTGCTGCGTCAAGGGATGAGTGACATCCCTATGCTGCAGTTATCTTGATGTCGAGATAAATACTGAGCCCATCCGCCTGTCCCGCACACGCGGCCGATATACCGTTCACCGTCCCGCAACGCCCAGGCTTTTCACCATGTCCAACGTCAAGGTATCCGGCTCGACTGGAGCGCCGGTTCCAACGTCCACACCCGACGCCGTGGATCACATCGTCGCCCAGTGGCAGCGGGAAATGCCCCGCTCGCATCCGAAAACATGATCCTGTTTGGCAGGCTGAAGCGCTGCACGGCACTGCTGCAGGCCCGGCTGGAAGCGGTGTTTGCCGAGCACAGGGCTGGAACACGGCGTCTTTCGACGTACTGGCCACGCTGCGCCGGGCCGGCAAGCCCTATAGCCTGACGCCCACGGCGCTGTTCGAGTCATTGATGGTCACCTCCGGCACCACGACCAATCGCCTGCAGCGCCTGGAAGAGAAGGGCCTGATCCGACGCCTGCCCACCCGGAGGATGCCCGCAGCCAGCTGGTGCAGCTCACGCCGCAGGGAAAGGCGCTGATCGAGCAGGCCGTGGTGCCACGTGGAAAAACGAGGGCACGGTGTTGGATCAGCTGCCACCGCGCACGCGGCAGCAGCTGGAGGATGGGTTGAAGACGCTGATGAGGGTGTTGGAAGGGCTCCAGCCACCCGAATGAGCCGTTACTGCGGGCCCACGCATGTCGGATGGAAAAAGGACTGGAAGGAGCTGGTGTATCTGGCGGCAGATGGCCCCTTCCGGGCATGAGGGCGTCAAGGTACACGCTTCATGCCCGAAGAGAGGCTCACTCAGCATCCAGGAACGGTTCCACGGCATCCCAGACGGCAGGAAAGTTCTGGATGAAAACCGGATGTTCAGTGTTCCGGATGACTGAAAGGCTGCCGTCGGACAACATGCGATAAGCAGCAAGCACGGTATCCAGCGGGGCATTGGCGTCGTCTTCGCCGACCACCAGCAGGGTGGGGGCGTGAATGGCTCCAAAGGTTTCCTTGCTGACTTGTGTTTCGTTATATACGGCATTGGCATCACGGAACCACTGCGCTGTCCGCTGTGGTTCGGGGCGAATGACCATCTGTTCACGCCAGTACTCGGGATCTGGCCTTTCGATGTCCTGAATGTTGTATCGGCCTTGCGGCCACCCCGATGAAGCCATGCTCCATTCGCCGGCATCGATGGCGACCACCCTGCCGGTACGTCACGCGGGCTTCGAGGGGCTGGGTATCCTCTGGACAAGTCTTCGCGGCCATCGCATCTTCAGAGGATCCCTGGGGTAATTCATGGAACTGCACTACATGCTGTACTGAGGCTTGCGCAACAGCTTGTCCACGTTCGGTGCAATTTCCGTGTCGAAGACGCTTTCTTTCCAGGCTTCGGCAGGGACTTCGGTATAGGCAATGGTGATGTATTCCTTCGGTGTGTTCAGGCGCTGGCTTGCGAACGTCGTGGATCGTCCGCGAAGGACTGCAGTTCCTGCTTGCTCAGGCCTTTCGGTAGCACTTGATGTCGATATGGGGCATGAGAGACTCCTGTGGTCAGGTGATGTTGCTTCAGACAGGTGCATTGTAGGAAAAGCTGTTTTGATTGATAATCCCTAAATTCTTCATCAAGTTTGGAAGCGTGGTTTCAAATGGAATCACTCAAACCTGTCTCATGTTTTTGGCGTCATCTTGCGCCAAGGCAGCATGAGCGCCAGCTGCTGCAGCAGAATGACGCCCAGCGCGGTCAGCCAGGTGGTGCGCAAGCTGGAACGGCATTACAGGGTTCAAAGTTTGCCGCGCGTACCACGCGGAGTCTGACTGCCACCCAGGAAGGGCGGTGCCCTGCAGAAGTACGCAGAGCAGCTTCTCGACTGCGGCATGATGCCGTCGAGCGAGACATGGGCGTCCTGAAGGCTGGAGCCCGAAGGTGAAGTACGTATCAGCCTTCCAACGGGCTACAGTGAAACGACGCCATTGAAGCAGGTCGTCTTCATGCTGCGTCAGCGTTGCCCAAAGGTTCGGCTGGTGCTTCTGGAAAGTAATCGTATGGCTGAGCCTGCATGAGGAGGCGGACATCGCGATACGTGCTGTTCCTATTCCCGAAGAGACAGTGGGTGCGTACCCGGCGGTCTGGAAAACGCTGATCTGCGCATCGCCGGCTTTATCTGAAGAATCATCCGATACGTCACTGCACGGGATTTGATGCAGGCTCATTGGCTCAATCACAGCAGCCCGGGTTCTCCTGCACACCTTCAGGCATCTGGGGTTGCCCGAATGTCCATGGGGTGTATGATGTACTGAAGTGCAATGAGCGAAAGTCGGCAGATACGCAATGAAACTCGACCATGTCGCGCTCTATGTGAAGGATCTGAAGGCTCGAAAGCGTTTTTCATGAAGTACTTCGATGCCGTTCCGAACGAGAGAAATACCACAATCCTCGAACCGGATTGATGACGTACTTCCTGACTTTTGCCGACAGCGGCGGCGCCCGGCTGGAGATCATGACGCGGCCGAAATGGCCGATCCGGTGCGCCATCCCTTTGCTCTGGGATGGGCCCATCTGTCCATCAAGGTCGGCAGCCCCGAAAGGGTGCGGGCGCTGACCGACCGGTTGCGTTCCGACGGATTCGAGATCGTCAGCGAACCGCGCACGACTGGAGATGGCTACTGAAAGCTGCTTTCGGACAAGCGAGGGCAACCAGATCGAACTGGTTGCCTGATGGGCGCCTCAAAAATCATGGCGGCGCGTGAAGGCGCAGGCGTCTTCTGCGTGCCATGATCGATCAGTCGTTGAGAACGATCACCTTCCCGAGCTGTGCTCGCTCTGCAGGAATCGGTGCGTCCGCCACCTCGGAAAGACTGAAGACCCGTTCGATGGGCACCTGACGTTGTATTGATCGACGTAGGCGAACAGCGCGTTCAGCCGCTCGGCGTTGACCAGCCCCGAGTAGAACGAAGTCAGGTAACTGTCGTTCTTCAGCTCCATGATGGGATCGAATCCGTTCAGATACCATTGGCTGCCCAGTGGCTCCCGTGTTGCAGACGATGCCTCGTTCTACAATGTGGTCAAAAGCTGTTCCGGAGCGTGGCAGGGCCGATCAGTTCCAGAATCCCTGCCGTATTGTTCGTCAGTCTGCAGGGTTCGTTCTGGTCGATGATCACCGCATCGAAGCTGCATCGCGCAGGCGTGCCGCCTGTTGGCAGAGCGGCTGCTGCCATGCAGGATGACATCCGAAAAAGCGCGCCTTCAGCAGACAGGTAAAAGCCACGCACACCACTGGTGGCGCCGCGTACCAGAACCTTGTCGGATGACCGGATCTGCAGCTTCAGCATGGAGCCGTAGGCCGTATAGTAGGTTTCCGGCAATGCAGCAAGCGTCTTCCAGTCAAGGCTGGTCTTGATGGGGTAGATCTGCTCATTCGGAAGAAGCACGTACTCGGCGTAGCTCCCATCGAAGGCGCGCCCCATCTCTCCCATGATCGAGACCACCTTCTGCCCCTGCCGTCAAGGCAGGTGTGGTACGCTCGGCAACCTCCCGACGCATTCAATGCCCAGAATTCGCGGGAAAACCCACGCTGGGCGACTTGCCTTCCCGGTGAAGATCTCGGAATGGTTGATGCCAAAGCCTTTGACCTTCACTCAAAGACCAGCCCGGCCTGGGCTGTGGTGTCGGCACGTCCTGCAGGATCAGTTTCTCGGACCTCCCGCTTCATGGATCACGACGGCCTTCGCGGCGCTCCTCGTCAGTCAGAAAAGGACATGTCTATTCTATTCCTGCGCCCCGCACCTACGCCTTGCCGAACACCTTCTCCAGGTGCGAACGATAGTCGGACAGGTAGCGCTCGACCTGCGGATTCTTCACCACATCGTTGCAGGTGAATGTGGGCAGCCGTGTGGTGCCGAGGAACTCGTTGGCCTTGTGGAAATGGAAGTGCACACCATCCACCCCCGCACCCTCAAAGAAATCGCCTTCCCGGGTGAACGCCTCGATCGGTGCATTCCAGGTGGAGGAGATCATGTGCTTCTTGCCGTGCAGCAGCCCACCCGTCCCGTAGCCCACCGTCGGGTTGACACGGTGGCGGCCATCGTTGGCAACCAGCTTGTTTTCGCCAACACCTTCGCTGAACACTTCGTCAACATACTTGACCGTCCATGGTTCGCCCATCCACCAGCCGGGCATCTGCCAGACAACCGCATCCATCCACAGCCATTTCTCCACCTCGGCAACGGTGTCGTAGCCCTGCTCAATCACGGTTTCCTTCACCGTGTGGCCGAGCGCGGCCAGCGTCTCTCGGGCGGTCTGGTGCAGTGTGTGGTTCAGACGGCCTTCGGTGAAACGGAAGGCCTGTCCGCCGTCGATCAACAGAATGTTCATGCGGATTCCTCAGAAGTCGTGTTGAAAAACACGCCATTGTCCGTCTATCCTTCATGCAGGAAAATGGCAATAATCTCAAAACACTTTTCCAGTATCAGCAACAATGAAGAGCCATTCCGATGAGCTGGCGGTATTCGTGCAGGTGGTGGAAAGCGGCAGATTCAGCCGTGCCGCAGAAAGGCTGGGGCTGGCCAACTCCGTCGTCAGCCGCACCGTGAAGCGGCTGGAAGAGAAGCTCTCCACCAATCTGCTCAACCGCACCACGCGCCAGCTGCGACTCACTGAAGAAGGCAGCCGTTTCTTCGAGCGCGCTCGGCAGATACTCGCACGACATCGAGGCCGCAGAAGCGGAACTCTCTCCTCGGACGGTACACCGCACGGCATTCTTCGGTGGATTCCGCCACGCCCACGCTGCCGCATCGCATTGCCCCGCTCGTGCGCCCGTTTCGTGAGCGTTATCCGCAGGTGTCGTTGCAGCTCACCCGTCCGGAAGGCTATATCGACCTCATCGAGACGGCGCGTGGATATCGCCATCCGCGCGGGCAGCCTGCACGATTCCGTCCTGCACGCCCGACACCTGTTTGACAGCCGCCCGAAGCTTTGTTGCTGCGCCAGACCATCTGGCCCGATACGGTAAGCCGGAGACCGTCGCCGATCTGTCGCGGCACACCCTCATCGGCTTCTCCGAACCCAGAACCCCGAACAACTGGCCGTTTGTTGACAGCGGTCATGCCCCTTATGCCGCCGCGCCCCAGCTGTCTGCCAACAGCGGAGAAACCATCCGTCAGCTCTGTCTGATCCGGCAACGGCATCGCCTCGTCTGTCGGACTTTGTTGTGACAGTGACATCGCCGCCGGCGACCTGCACGAACTCCTGTCGGACCGTGCCCTGAACGAAGCCAAACCGTTTCACGCCGTCTATTACGGTGACACCATTGTCAGCCCAAAAATCCGGACGTTTGTGGACTTTCTGGCAGAGCACTGGATGCGTGGTGATCAGAGCTGAGATGTTGCAGTGATTGAAGCTCCATTAATCGTCACGATCTCGCCATCTTCTGGTACCCGCAACACGGTAGATGATGCCTTCACCAACCAGAAAACGACGCATGTCCTGACGATTGACGGCGGTGTGGTTGACTGTGTCCATATGCACGGTGATGATCTGTGCATTCGGCATGACCTGAGTGGCTTTGAGTACGTCGTCCGGTCCCATGATGATGCTGTCGGATAGACCCTGGATGCGTGCATAGCCTGTGTTCATCACCAGTACGTCCGGCTGGAAGCGGTTCAGCGCCTTGTTCGACGTCGGTCGTCCAGATCGTGTCGCCCGGCGATGTGGATTGTCCTGTGGCCATCTTTCTGCATCCACCACACCCATGGCATCGCCCAGAATCTGTGCCATCTGCGGATGTGCATACATTTCCACGGTGCCATGAGCCCCCGTGCGGGTCAAGCTCACGCCATTGAAGGTGACGCTGTCACGCAGGATACGTACATCCTTGAAGCCTTGCGTGCGCAGCATTCCGGCGTCGCTCTCATGTTGCACAAAGATTGGAAGGTTCTTGGAACCGCCTGTTGTGCGGTTTTCGTCCAGTGATCTTCGTGTGTGTGGGTCACGATGACGGCGTCCACGCCTTCCATGATCTTCTCGACAGGCATCGGAAGATCCACTAGCGGCGTGCGCTGCTGGCCTGTGGGTGCCCGGAAAACCGGCCATAGGATTCTTTGGGTGCCAGAAAGGGGTCTACCAGAAAGGTCTGATTGGCATACGTGATCCTGGCCGTGGCGTTGCGGATGCTGATACTGGTCCGTAGACTTGCAGTTCACGGGTCTGTTCTCGAAGAGATCGGAGAGGAAGGATTCTAGGAAGGCTTCAGACGGACTAGAATGGGCAACATTGCCAACTCTCCGAAAGAATCAGCCAACATGACGACTGAAGCAAAACTGAGGACGGCCGCACTGTATGCTCAGCCCGGGATGAATGACTTCGTCTTCAATATCCCTTCTCTGCCTGTTTCAGTCGTCCTTTCGAAGTAGTCCATTGTTCAGGCTACGGGTGTTTTTCCGACAATGGCCGAGGATGTCGCCACCACCTGGGAGCCCGTATCCCGGTGCATGGGGGCTTTCGTCCATGGATCGTGCCGATGTCATCGTCATCAGTGGATGGCGTGACGTGGACGAGGCGCCATCATCGGAGTTCAATCGACACCTGAGGAAGGCGGCTAAACGAGGAGCACAGATTGTTGCGCTGTGCTATGGAACCTATGCCGTTGCCTATGCCGGCCTGCTGGATGGAAAGAACGCAGCCACGCACTGGATGGCGGAGAACGACTTTCGCCAGCGTTTCCCGAAAAATCATGCTTGATGACAATCGGCTGTAGGCGTTGAGGATGGCAACATTTCACGTCGGCTGGCGCTGCAGGAGGGCTGGACTGCTGTCTACACCTGTTGGTGACGGATGCACGGTGTCACGGTGGCCAACGAAGTGGCTAGAACCTTCGTGACCGCACCGCATCGAGAAGGTGGGCAGGCTCAGTTCGATCCGTCAGCCGGCTCACACGCCGCCACACGGGACGATCGGATAAACAGCTTGTTGGTTTTTGCGACAGGATCTGGGTAGTCCCGCATCGGCTGGATGATCTGGCCAAGCGACTGAATATGTCACGTCGCACGTTCTCTCGGCATTTTTCCAGGGCCACAGGCATGGCGCTGGGAGAATGGCTGCAGACTGAACGCCCGTGGCGGGCTCAGAACCTGCTGGAAAATGGTGACATGCCTATTGAGCATGTGGCTGAAAGAGGCGGGCTTGGTAGTGCCACAAATTTACGTGTGCAGTTCCGCCAGCGTTTCCACGTCAGCCCCAGCGTCTGGCGGCGGATGTTTCGAAGCGGAAGCTGAGGCGGCTGATGCCGCTTCAACGGTCGTACGCCTCCCACGGTATATCCGTCATCCAGTCGAGAATGGTCTATGCACGACGGGATGAGGTCTCTGTACCTATCTCAGAGGCCCGCTGATTTCCCCCGGCCCGTCTGTGCACGGGCGGATCACATGGGTAACGTCGCACCATGGATGCCGTGCAGCCACGTGGCATCCATGATGCGCTATCAGCCTCTGCTGCCGAATCACTTCGGTGCGGCCGGATTGCTGCGCCAGGTGCGTGTCACCGGCTGGCCGTTGTCTCCAGGGCGCGTATCCGTTACATAGCTACTCACGCGTTCCAGCGCCTGGCCATGCTGCCATCCGGAAGGCACCACGAAAGTCGAGCGAATATCGCGGTTCAGGTCACGGGTCCGGCTGGGCAGGGCTGCCGTCCAACAACGAGTCACCTGATTGGCCTCGGGACCGGGTTTCAGCGACATCTTCACGGTCAGCGGTTTGCCATCCTTCTGGCCCCTGCCAGGTCATCAATGTCCCGAAGGGAACCAGCGAGTCATGGTGGAAGCCCTTCTGACCGTCAACCGAGTGCCAGCACGCCCTTCGATGCGATTGCTGGGGCTGTGGTCGTCCGGCTTGTCCGCGGAGGACATAGATGTTCGTCTTCATCTCGTTGGGCAGGAAGACGACCTGCTTGCCGCTTTTGTGCCGGCGCGTAGCTTCAGCGACATCCCAGGTGCTCGAATGAGAGTGTCGCGTTGTACCAGTACCAACGCCTGCCTCCAGTTCGTGCTCGTAGGTCCTCTGCGGGGACATAGTTGTCGGGAGCGGGACGGGCACTGTACCTCGGCCTGGCTGTTTTCCCAGAGCTTGAGGCTGTCCGGATCAGGGGCCTTGTCGATGAATGCGCCGGTGGGCTGCTGGCAGCCTTCAGACGACCATTGTCATCATTGAAGCCGAGATCCTCGTACGGCAGGAGTCGAAGGCGGCAGACAGCAGTGCACCACTGATGCCTCGTTCGTTCAGCGGGCACATCCGTGGTTCCGTCGACAACCCTTCGGCGCGGTAGTTAGCGGTGCTCCAGGTGTCGGTGCTGGATGTACCGGAAATGACGCCATCGCCGTTGCTATGCCGGCTCGTGTAGTTTCGGCGAACCACCTGCTCACCCAGCTTGACGAGCGCATCGCCGGATTTCCAGTTGGCCGGAATGCGCCACGCGCTGCGGATCTCCATGGATTCCGAATCGCTCGCCTTGGCGACGCTCAGCGTCAGCAGGAAGGTGTCCGGCCCATCAAGAAGACTCATGTCCAGTTCGGCGACATACGCCCGGTCCTCGGTCTCCCATGTCTTGAAACTTCCGCCGCGGTAGATCCGCTTCTCTCGCCGACAGCTGCGTGGCGGAGTTGTCCGGTCGACCCCGGGCTCGACGGCACGGAAACACGAGGGGTTTCCCCTCGTTGAGACCCGCCTGCGTGAATCGCAGGATATTGCCGATTGTCGTGCCTGCCGGCGGCAGCCTGGTCACTGGACAGGCCCAGCTCCCAGGTCACAGCGTTGAAAGCGCGCCTCGCCGGTCTGGCCGGCTGGGCTTCGCATGTGCACGATAGGGTGTACGGTTGCTGGAATACACTGTCGGTCGACGGCTGAATGCCCACATCCAGCTTCAGCAGGGGCTGCGGGTCCTCACTGGCCAGTTTGGGTCTCGTGAGTTCAATGCCACCCTTTTCCGTGGGAATCAGCTCTCGGGTCGCATCCGTGGCAGGGGCCTGGTCCTTGGCGGCTGCATGGTCCAGCAGGGCTGCCAGGACCACGTCCGAGCGAATTTCACGGTCATCGAGCAGTTCACCCAGTGCAGCGGCAGGCGTTGCAGCAGGCGTGGCGGTGTGCGTGTTGCAGCAGGTGTTGCGGCGGGTGTTGCGGCGGGTGTTGCGGCGGGTGTTGCGGCGGGTGTTGCAGCCGGTGTTGCGGCAGCTGATGCCGCGTTCTGGGTGGCTGCTGCCGTGTCCGCTGCCGGCGTTGTGGTGGCTCTGGGGCAGCGGATGCTGCGCCAGTGGTAGTCTCGGTCGCAGGGGTGTTGGCGGATGGGCTGCTGGAAAGAGCAGCTGTGTCGGCTTTTCTGTGTCAGCTGGGCAGGCTGTCCGGCATCACCTGATCCGCTGCCGCCGCAGGCAGCCAGGGACAGCATCATCAGCAGCGCCAGAGGGCGACCGGGGTGACGGCGTGCAGGCGACGTGATGGGCGGTGGAAGCATTCGTGAGGCGTACCGGGAGAAGCAGAGCTGGGCGAAGATGGAGGAATGTGCGTGTGGGACATGAGTGATCCTTCGGCGGCTGTTAACGATATGGAGCCTGGCGGAAGGTCGCCAGCGCCGAAGGTCACCGAGAGCGGTGCGTCTGGGCACTTCGTAGAACACGGAAAGGCTGGATGTATTTATCGGACAACGTTTTTCATTCAGGCATGTGTGCACGCATACGTTCCGTGTGCACGCTGGGTACTGAATGGGCCTGAATCGTATTTCACATGTTCGAGATCCTGCGATGATGTCTCGCCTGGAGAACGGCAGATTGTTGGTCATGCCTTGCAACGATGGTTGCAAAGAGTTGCATCCGGGCATCGGCGCTCCCCATGAAATTGGGTGGTACGCACAGACTTCACAGTGCTGCATGCAGCCGGTTGCTGTCGTCTGGAGCCATCTGTGGAAGCCTGGATGACGGCGTGCCGATAAATCCAGGAAGAGGGCGGGCAGCACCGCCACCGAATCGATGCTCTCGTTGCGGGCCAGCCGGTCGCGGATGTGGGCAGATGAAGCTCCGATCTTCGAGAAGCTGTCGGCGGTGACGCGCTGGTTGGTGTCACGGATGGCATCGTTGCCGAAGCGCCCAGCACCATGTCGCGGTAGGCCGGCAGGTCCACGGGATTGTTAGCCGGACAGCGGGAATCACGTCGTCGGTGGCGTAGTCGTAGGCCAGCTTGCGCACCACGGCATCACGGGCCCTTCATGGATGTGCGCGTGCCCGCGCAGTGTGCCGCCCCAGGCAATGCAGCTGTGGGTGGCATTGAGCAGGCGGATCTTCGCTTCCCCGTAGGGATCAACGGAGGCAACCAGTTCGGCGCCTCACCTTTCCCAGGCAGGGGCGGCTGGCAGCGAAATTGTCCTCGATGACCCATTGCAGATAGCTCGGAGCCCAAGGCGGCGTTGTCGTCGCGTCCGGTGGCGGCTTTGACGCGTGCCTTCAGCTCGGCTGGCGGACGTCGGCGTGATGCGGTCGACCATGGCGTTGGGAAAGCGCACGTTGGCGTCGATCCAGCTCAGGATGTCGGTGTCACCGATCTTCTGGGCGAAGTCGCGCAGACCACCCGCACCCGATCACCGTTGTGGCGCAGGTTGTCGCAGTTCTGCAGCGTGATGGGGTGCCACCGGCTCCGCTTGCGGGCGCAGCAGCGGGTGATGAGGGCGCTGTACAGCGTCTGGCCCGGTTCGCCTTTCTTCACGCGCTCCAGGTCGGCCTTCAGGTCGGGGAAGCTGGTGTCCAGATCGCCGTTTTCCAGCAGGTAGTAGCCGGCTTCGGTGACGGTGAAGGAGATGATGCGGGTGATCGGATCGGTGGCCAGTTCGGTGATGGTCTTCAGGCTGGCATCGTAGGGAATCACCTGGTCGATGGCCGTGATCCAGTGGTATTCCACCTGCCGTGCGGATCGATGGTTTCCAGCGTGAAATTGCCATCCTGGGCGGCCAGGGCCTCCAGCAGCGGGTTGGCATCGGGACGGATGTTGTGCCGGCCAGCTGCCAGCCGGTCTCGCCCCTGATCCTTCAGGGCGTTGCAGGGTAACCACCTGGTGGGCGCGTGGAAGCCGTTGAGCCCCAGGTGCAGGATGCGGCCAACGATGGGTTGGGAGGATGTACCGCGATGTGCGGCTCTCGTTCAAAGGCGATGGAATCTCGGACAGCAGCGTGTCAGGCAGCGCGATGCGTCGCGCCAGTTTAACCATATGAAACGAATGGGGCGGCCTATACCTGAGCCGTCGTCAAGGCCGATCTCAGCGTTACAGGCAGCCCCAGGCGCGCTGGAATTCCATCCGGATCTGGAACTCGTGGTCGGCAAAGCCCAGCTCCTGCAGATGGTGCTTGATGTCCTGGGCGTCGATGTCGTGCGAGGTGGCGCCAGCGGGTTTTCGGCCTTGCGGCCGGTCTGCTCGGTGTCGATGGAATCCCTGGGCCAGCAGCGCGGCCTGCAGCAGCAGGTCGCGGTGGCCCCTCGCGGTGGCACTGCTGACGGTGGTGCGCAGGCTGACGAGCGTGGTGTTCGCGATCAGAGCGCGTTCCGAAGTCGGCGAAACACGTGGACCGACAGGAAGTAGTCACCGGCACGTTGATGGCCACGCCCACGGCAGCGCCAGAAGGGCTTGATGCCGACGGCCGTCAGTTCGAAAAGCGCGTGGTCAGGCCGATGGCCAGGAAGGTGAGGGTGAGAACCAGCCGCGCAGCGACTTGAGCGCACCCAGCACGTCCCCAGCCGTAGGCGGTGGCCTGGGCGCCGTCCAGAGCGTGAGTGCCGCCGTCAGCAGTGAGGCCACGAAGAAGCCCAGAATGAATTTCGGGAGCGCCGCCAGATCTCGCGACGGTCGATGCGCCTGGCGCTGTCGCGTGACTGACGTTCCCACACCGTGACCGACAGGATGGCCACCAGGAAGGCCCAGATGCCCACGAACATGTCGCGGCCCACCACCTTCATCAGCGTGAAAGCCTGCATGGCCGATTCGTGGCCGATGGCTTCGGCGGCGGCAAAGCCGGCGGCATCGGCGAATTTCGAGGTACCGATCCAGGCGCCGGCGATGCCGGGTTCAAGGTCCCAGCACACGGGCCTGCCGAGGGCAGGATGAAGATCGCGGCCACGGCCCAGACGATGACCAGCGAGATGGCTACCGAGACGTGCTGGGGACGTGGGTACGGCAGGCGCCGCCGATGGCAATGGTGCCGGAGACGCTGCAGATCGATCCGCCGGCAGCCAGAGTGGCACCGAAAGCGGCGATCCAGCCCGAAGAGTCGGGTTGCGGCGAAATAGATGCTGCCGAAGGTGACAAAGGAGACGATGAGCGCCTGGCTGATGGCGGCCGGCCCGGCCTGCAGGATGATCGTGAAGGGCAGGGTGGCACCATCAGCATGATGCCGGTCTTGACGAAGTATTCGGTGCGCAATGCCTCGTGCATCCAGGCGGGAAGGCGCACGGTGTTGCCGATGGCCAGGCCGACGACAGAGCCACCAGCGGGCCTTCCAGCTGGGCAGCCTTGAACCAGGTGTTGCTGGCCAGCAGCGGACCAGCACGGCCAGCCCATACAGCGCCAGCAGGCCCTTGCCGAATTTCGTGACGTTGTAGCCGATGCGGGCGGCGCCGATGGACAGCGGTACCAGCAGCAGCGCATACAGGTAGATGAGCGAGGGCAGCGCTTTGCCGAGGGCGGCCAGCCCTTCGCCGGCGTACGCCAGCTGCCGAACTTGACGGTGACGAGCTTGAGCGCACCGACTCGCCGGCCAGCAGCGCCAGACTGGCCAGCGCCACCATGCCCAGGCCGATGAAGATGGCCCAGCCGTCTTCCTGACGGTACCAGGGCGGACGCGCTGCCGGCGGCTGCGTGTCGGCGGGTGCCGGGTCGCGCTGGACGGGCGTACAGTGATTCGCGACCGAATCGTGTCTGGCTGCCCCGGAGCCCGGAGTGTCGATGGCCAGCGAAGAGGACAGGGTATGGGGTTGCATGATGTCGTCCCTGGGGGTGCGATGGCAGGGACGTTACCGGCGCGCCGTACCGGTATCAATGTGCGTTTTTGTAGTTAGACGCTGCCCTCATGCCGTCATGCGCGGCATGCATGAGCGTCAGTCGCTGATGTCTTCCAGCGAGCGGCCGCGGGTCTCCTCGCCCAGCACCAGAATGGTCACGACCACGGCCAGCAGCACGGCGGTGAATATGCCGAAGATGGGGCGAAGCCGCTGGCGCCACCCACCAGTGCAGCCACGGCCAGCGGTGCCACGATGCCGCCGATGCGGCCGATGGCGCCTGCCCAGCCGGAGCCGAAGGCCCGGAAGCGCACCGGGTACAGCTCGGGGGTATAGGTGTACAGCACGCCCCAGGCCCCCAGGTTGAAGAAGGACATGAGGGACCCCCACAGCAGGATGGTGGTGGTGGTGGCCTGACCGAAGAACCAGGCGCATGCGCGCAGGCAAACAGGAACGAGGCCAGCGTGGCCTTGCGGCCGATCCGTTCCACGAGCACGGCCGCCGAGAAATAGCCGGAAGGCCAGGATCATCACCAGCATGTACTGAAGGTCTTGACCACGTGTGTCCCTGCTCCACCAGCAGCTTGGGCAGCCAGGTGAAGATGCCGTAGTACGAGAAACACGATGCCGAACCAGATCAGCCACAGCATGAGGGTGCGGCGCGCAAAGGGCGGCTTCCAGAGCTGTCCGAAACGGATGGGCTCATGGGTGGCGGTGGCAGCCACGACAGCTTCTGCCACGACGGGCAGACCGGGCCTGGGCTGGCGCGAGACCAGGCGCGTGGCCTTCGGTCCACCCGGGCCCCGGGCCAGCAGGTAGGCACGGATTCCGGCAGCTTTTTCCAGACCCAGAGGGCGTAGAAGATGGCAGCGCACCGATCCAGAACGCACTGTGCCAGCCGAAAGCGCGGAATGAAGCCCCACGAGGCCAGCGCGGCGGCCAGCCAGCCCAGGCCCCAGAAACCTTCCAGCAGCACGATCAGCCGGCCGCGCACTGCGGGGCGCAAATTGCTGACCAGCGAGACGGCCACTGGCAGCTGGCCACCCAGTCCGAAGCCCACCCAGAAATCGGCAGAACAGCAGGACGGGCAGGCTGGGCGAAAGCGCGACAGGCCGGTGGCGATGCTGCAGAGCACCATGGTGCCCACGAAGACATTGGTGGCGGCCGAAGCGGTCAGCGGCCCAGCTGCTGGCCACGGCGCCCAGCGCCATGCCCACGAAGGCGACACTGACGATCCACCCCGACTGCGCCGGCGTGAGCTGCCACTGCTGACCGAGCGTGGGCAGCACGAAGGACACGAGGCCCGTGTCCATGGCGTCGAACAGCCAGCCGACGCCGATGAGTCCCCAGTAGCGTGTAGTGAAACGCCCCGTGGGCAGGCGATACAGGCGGGTAGAGGATATCCATGGGTCGAGTCGAGGATGAGGGATGACGCAGTCTGATAGAGGATACAGCGACTGCATCATCCCTCGCGCCTCGGGGCGTGTCAGGCTCCCCGAGGCGTGGGAGGGTCATTTCTGGAAGAAATGCAGGGACCAGGGCAGCACGTACGCCTGCAGCACCGTGAGCAGACCCACGAAGGCGCAGAAGATGAGGCTGTGCTTGACCGTGAAGCGGAACAGGTTCGACTCTTGCCTTCCAGACCCACCGAGGCGCAGGCGATGGCGATGGACTGCGGCGAGATCATCTTGCCGGTGACGCCACCCGTGGTGTTGGCCGCCACGGTGAGTTCAGGCGTGACGCCGATCTGGTGTGCCGTGCTGGCCTGCAGCGAGCCGAACAGGGCGTTGGCCGAGGTGTCGGAGCCGGTGAGGAAGACGCCGATCCAGCCCAGGAAGGGGCGAGAAGAACGGGAAGGCCGCACCGGTTCCAGCTGAGCACCAGGGCCAGCGTGACGACAGGCCCGAGTAGTTGGCCACGAAGGCAAAGCCCAGCACCAGGCCGATGGAGAGGATGGACAGGCGCAGTTCGAGCAGCGTCTCGAAGAAGGTCTTGATGACGTGCGGGATGCGCATGTGCAGCAGGGCGGCGGAGATGAGGGCGGCCAGCAGGATGGAGGTGCCGACGGCGCCCGAGCAGGTTCAGCTTGAATTCTGCGGCGTAGGCCGTGGGCTCGGCCACGATCGGGGCAGCCTTCATGACCAGATTGTGCAGGCCGGGCCACTGGATCTTGATGGTGGCTGCGTCGAGCACGTTCTGCAGGCCCTTCAGCGTCCAGAGACTGACGCAGACGGTGAGGATGGCGAACGGCGACCAGGCCTTCAGGATCTGGCCGGTGGTGTATTCGGCCTCATGGCGCTTCGTGGGCTTCTTCATGCCGTCGAAGGTGAAGATCTCCTCGGGCCGCCACTTCTTCAGGAACAGTGACAGGCAGACCCAGGCTGACCAGCGCGGAGGTGACATCGGGCAGTTCGGAGCCGATGAAGTTGGCGGTAGGAACTGGGTGATGGCAAACGAGACGCTCACCAGCACGGCGGGCCAGGTCTGGCGGATGCCGCGCATGCCGTCCATCATGGCCACCAGCCAGAAGGGTACGATGATGGAGAGGATGGGCAGCTGACGACCGGCCACCTGACCGATGTGGTAGGGATCCAGCCCGGAAACCCTTGCCGGCCACCAGGATGGGGATGCCCATGGCGCCGCAAAGGCCACCGGAGCGGTATTGGCGATGAGGCACAGACCGGCGGCGTAGAGCGGGTTGAAGCCCAGGCCCACCAGCAGCGAGGCGGTGATGGCCACCGGCGCCCAAAGCCTGCGGCGCCTTCCAGGAAGGCACTAATGAAAAACCGACCAGCAGCATCTGCAGGCGCTGGTCTTCCGTGATGGAGATGACCGATGCGCGGATGATGTTGAACTGGCCGGTCTTGACGGTGATCTTGTAGAGGAATACCGCCGTGATGATGATCCAGGCAATGGGCCATAGACCGTAGGCAAAGCCGTAGAGGGCGAGGAGATGGCCATGCCGGTGGGCATGCCAAAAGGCGAAGATGGCCACGCCCAGCGCGATCAGCAGGGTGAAGAGGCCGGCCAGATAACCCTTCATCTTGAGGGATGGTGAGGGCCACGAAGAAGAAGACGATGGGCAGCAGGGCGACGGCTGCGGTCAGCAGCGGCTGCCACCGACGGCCGGTAGTTCTGGATCCAGGTTTCCATACAGGACGGCTCTGGGGTTGGGGAGGCTAGTGATGCAGCCGTGGGCCGGATGGGCTTTGAGGGCTGCATGCCACCAGTGGGATCATGGGCAGGAAGCCTGATGGTCAGGGGTCTTCCTTCCAGGCGAAGGGTGGCGGCAATGCTACAAAAGCCAACTGAAAGGGTCAATCATTTCCCTTTGTGTCCTGTGGCTGAAATTCCCTTGAAAAACAGGGGGATGGAGGGTGGCTGCTGTGTATTAGGGTTATCCTGGTGACAGGACTGGAACAGATGTTTTGCACAGGTTCCATTTGGTACTGAGAGGCGCGGCGCCGGGCCGGATGCAAATGGGGGCAGATGGCACAGGTGCAGATCGCAGCGGTGCGAATGGGCGGCGAAGCTGATGGAGGGCGTGTGCGGTGAGATTGCGGGTGGGCTGGACAGGCGGTGGTGGGCCGGGAATTTGTGTCGCAAGGTGTACGTGTGGCAGCGTCATGGGCGGATGACCGAAGTGCTGCGATACTTTCGGGGGCGGTCTGCTGACACATGAGCGTTCCATGCCGCTTGCCTGCCCCGGCCTGGGCGTTTCTGGCTGGCCTCTCTCCTGGCCGGGCCTCTCCTCCCGGCTGCCTGTGTATCCTCTCTCCGGGTGCTTTTGCCTCGTCCCTTTTCCCTGTTCTGCCCATGCCCGCTTTCCCTCGAACTTGGTCCGCTGTCCTTTCCCTCTTCCGTGCTGCTGACGCTGGTGGCGGTGTTCGTGGGGGCCTGGCTGGGCGGCTGGCTGGCCCGGCGACTGAAGACGGCGCCGGTGGAGGCGCTGTTCTGGCGGATCGTGTTCTGGGCGCTGGTGGTGTCGCGGGGGTGTGACGTGCTGCTGTACCGGGATGCCTATCTGGTGGATCCGTGGACGATGCTGGATGTGCGTGATGGTGGCTTCGAGCCGTGGTCCGGACTGGCGGCGCGCCTGGGCGCTGACGCTCTGGTATGTGCTGCGCGGGAAGGTGGCCGGCAAGCCGCTGATGGGCGCCATGACGGCGATGACGGCGGTGGGCGTGGCCGGGCTGATGGCGCTGCAGATGCCGGCAGGCGGCGGGCAGCCATTGCCGGGGCTGCAGATGCGGACGCTGGACGGGCAGGCGGTGTCGTTGCAGGAGTTTGCCGGGCGGCCGGTGATTCTCAACCTGTGGGCTACTGGTGCTCCGCACTGTGTGCGGAGATGCCGGTGCTGGCCGAGGCGCAGCGGCAGCATACGGAGCTGGCGGTGGTGTTCGTGGACCAGGGGAGGAGGTGCTGCGGGTGCGGCGCTTTCTGGAGTCGCGGGGGCTTGGGCAGCTGCAGAACGTGCTGATGGACCCACAGCGCGAGGCCGGCCGGCATTTCGGGGTGCGGGCGTTGCCGACCACGCTGTTCTTCGGGCGGGATGGCCAGCTGCAGGAAATCCGCATCGGGGCGGTGTCGAAGGCCACGCTGCAGGCGCGGGTGGAGCGGCTGCTGGAATAGCCGCCTGTTGAAACAGGGGCCTCGCTCCCCGCAGAAGCAGGCCGCCTTGCTTGCGCACGGTGCGCTGTCGGCACATGGCCGGGGCCGGTGCCGGTGCGGGGGCAAGGCGCTTGACGATGTATCAGCGGTTGCCTGACTCGTCGTTGCCGCGGTTGACGCGTTTTTCCAGCCGGTTCTGTGCCACGGACAGCAGGCTGGCGATGGCCCGAGCAGATGAGGGCGGCTGCGATGTACATGGCAAACGCACTTGAAGGTGCGGGCGGTGATCGCTGTGCCTGACGCAGCAGTTCGGGTACCTGGATGGTGGCGGCCAGCGGGTGTCCTTGACCAGCGAGATGAAGCTGTTCCCAGCGGGCAGGGGCGGTGCGGGGCGGCCTGGTGATGATGATGCGGCGCAGCGTCTGGATGCGGCTCATGCGCCAAGGCTGGCGGCTGGCTTCCCACCGCCGGCATCGATGGTGGCAATGGCGGCGCGCAGGATTTCGCAGGTGTAGGCGGGCCATGTTCAGCGAGAAGCCGATCGAAAGGCAGCGGGCAGTGGCGAGAGCTGCAGGCCGGTTTCGGGCAGGCCGCAGTAGATGACGAACAGCTGCACCAGCAGCGTGCCGCGGAACGAGACGTAGAAGCGCACCAGCCACTGGATGGGCCGGGCCGGCGTACAGCCGGGCCCAGTGCCAGCAGAAAAGCCCAGCAGCAGGCCAAACGTCATGCCACCCAGGGCTGAGCAGCAGGGTGAAGCGTGCTCCCCTTGAGCAGGTCGGGCAGCGATTCGAGGATGAGCGAAAGGATGTCGGACATGCGAAGCGGGCGGATGGGTCTAGGCCTTACGGGAATGTGTCCCGCGCAACCCCGGATCGGGAGAGGGGACCCGGCCTGTCTCCGCTGGCCGCCATGCAACGGCTGGTGGAGCGTTGTGGTGACGTCGGTGGGCGCCGAACCACTTTTCGAGATCCGTTTGAGCGTGCCGTCGGCGCGTAGTTCGGTCAGTGCCTTTCTCGATGGCCTGGTGCAGCTCCGGGGCCGATTTGCGGGTGGGGATGCGGCGGTTTCGCGCGAGAAGGCCGGGCCGCTCAGGGCAAAGCGGCCACCGGTCTGCCTCGAGCTGGTAGAGGGCGGCCAGGCGGTCGACCAGAATGGCATCCAGCCGGCCGACGTCCAGATCCTGGTTGCGGGTGGGGTCGTCGTCGTAGGTGAGGATGTCGGCGGCAGGTACGTTTCTTTGCGCAGCCATTCCTCATAGTTGGTGCCCAGCACGACACCCACCTTCTTGCCGTGCCAGTTTTTTTCCGGGGAGGGAAGGCGTCGGCGTCTTCTTGCGGACGACGGCCTGAATCCCGGAGACGGTGTAGGGCTGGCTGAAGTCGTATTTGTGCTGGCGGGCATCGCTGATGGTGACCTGGTTGATGATCACGTCGATGCGGCCGGTGTCGAGCGCGCCCAGCAGGCCATCCCATTTGGTGGGCTGGAATTCGGCCTGCAGGCCCATTTTTTCGGCGATGGCGCGGGCCAGGTCGATTTCGAAGCCGGTGAACTGGCCGTTCTCGTCCCTGATAGTTGAACGGGGATAGGTGCCTTCGATGCCGACGCGCAGGGTACCGCGCTTCTGCAGGGCCGCCAGGGTGTCGTCGGCGGCCTGGGCCGGGTGACCGGCCAGCAGGGTGCTGGCGGCAAACAGGGCAACGGTGGCGGAGAACAGCTGGCGACGCAGGTGGTTCGGTTTCATGCCGGGTGGAGGGGGTGTGTTGAGACAGGGGCGAACAGGGCGGCTGGCAAAACCGGTCACATGCGGCGCCGGTCAGATGCAGTGCCTGCCTGCCGGAGACTGGGTCCTGGCCAGTCTGAAGGGGAAAGGACGCCGGGGAGTTTACTTGATGACGGGCCGCGCCCGGAGCTGCGGTACCGGAGATGGAGAGGGCGGGGGCGCAGAAAGCGGGGCAGCCGCCCCGTTCTTTCTGGATGTTGCCTGTGCAGGTTCCAGCCCGTTCGGAAAGACCGCGCAGGTTCGGGATTCGCGGGCTGCCGGGGTCAGCGCACCACCCGCGGGCGTGGGCCTGCTTCCAGTTCGCCGATGACGGTGCGCGTCGCAGCCGTCTGCGGAAGGTTTTTCGCGGATTCCGGGCGTCGAAGCGCAGGCCACCAGCAGGCCGCCGGCCGTCTGCGGGTCGGTGAGCAGGTCCCGCAGGGAAGGGGGCGCGCCGGCGCTGATGTCGACACCGGCACCATAGGAGGCCCAGTTGCGGCCGGATGCACCGGCTCTTGATGCCGGATGAGGCCAGATCGATCACGTTGGGCAGGAAGGGAATGGCGCGGCTGTCGAGACGCGCGGTCAGGCTGGCACCGCGGGCCATTTCCAGCGTGTGGCCCAGCAGGCCGAAGCCGGTCACGTCGGTGAGGGCGTGCACGCCGTCGAGGGTGGCCAGTTCGGCGCCGGGGCGGTTGAGCCGGGTGGTGGCGTCGATCATGGTGGCGTAGGCTTCGGCGTCGAGCAGATCCTTCTGAGCGCGGCCGACAGGATGCCCACGCCCAGCGGTTTGCCGAGAATGAGCACATCACCGGTCTGGCGTCGCTGTTGCGCTTCAGGTGCTTGGGTTGACGAGGCCGATGGCCCACCAGTCTGTAGATGGGTTCGACCGAGTCGATGGAGTGGCCGCCGGCCAGCGGAATGCCGGCGTCGCGGCAGACGCTCTGGCCGCCTTCGAGGATGCGGGCGATGGTTTCGTGCGGCAGCACGTTGATGGGCATGCCGACGATGGCCAGTCGCCATCAGCGGCTTGCCGCCCATGGCATAGACATCGGAGAGCGCGTTGGTGGCGGCGATGCGGCCGAAGTCGTAGGGATCATCGACGATCGGCATGAAGAAATCGGTGGTGGCGACGATGGCCTGCTCGTCGTTGATGCGGTAGACGGCGGCATCGTCGGCTGCTCTGGTGCCCACCAGCAGGTCGGGGAAGAGCTGGGCCGGCAGGCTGCCCTGGCCAGCAGGGCCGAGAGGACGCCCGGGGCGATCTTGCAGCCGCAGCCGCCACCGTGGGAGAGGGAGGAGACGGTGCCGGGCTGGGGTGGTGGCGGACATCGGGCGCTCCTGGTTGGGGATTCCGTGGGAGTCTCCGGTGGAAGGCTCTGGGGAATTTTAGATCAGCGCAGGATGTGCTTCGACCCCGGGTTTGTCGGTGCGCGGGGCTCGCCGATCATTTCCAGCAGGCTGCCCTCGATCTGCCAGCTGGAGAAAGCGCAGCGGCAGGTCGTTCGTCCTGGCCGAAAGGGTTCTCCAGCTCGGCGCCCAGGGCTTCGAGCGCCAGGAAGGTATAGGCGACGAAGCAGACGATGACCGGCGTCATGAAGCCGATGGCGTCGAGCAGGCCGAACGGCAGCCAGAAGCAGTACAGGTAGACGCAGCGGTGGATGATGATGGAGTAGGAAACGGAATGGGGTTTTCGGCGATGCGCTCGCAGCCGGCCAGTGCGGTGCTGGAGTTCGTCGAGGTTGCGTTCGAAGGCAGCGGCCACGGGAGGGCGCCACTTCCTGTGCAGGCGTGCGCCCAGCCATTCGTCCCACCGAGCAGCAGGGCCATGGAAGCCGGGCATGGGCATTCAGCACCCGCGGGTGTCCTTTCATCGAGGGAAGCGTCGCAGCAGCTTGCTGGGACGGGTGTCTGCCCAGCTGGTGCTTTGAGCAGGTGCGTGAAGGCGCACAGGTACAGGATCACCTGCTTGGCGGCTGCAGGGTGGTGGTGAGGTGAGCGCCTTGCGCGCCGTCGAGCGGGAGGCCGAGAGCACCTGGCTCCACAGCGTACGGGCCTCCCAGTAGCGGGCATAGCTGGTGCTGGTTGCGAAAGCTGAGGAAGATGGCCAGCGTCAGGCCGATCAGCGAGAACGGCACGAAGTTCAGCGAGACCTTGAAGTGCAGGATCTGGCCGTGCAGGGCGGTGACCACGATGCTGGAAACAGGCTGATGATGGTCAGTTGCGGGGCACCCTTGGGCAGGGATCGAGCCGCGCAGCACGAACAGCATGTACAGCCAGTGGGGGCGGGAGCGGACGATCATGGGGCAGGCAGGGGCTTCGGCAACGCGGTGAAAACGATCCATTCTACGCTGGCTCTTCGGCGGCTGCGGGGGCACGGGGCTGCGGGATGCCCGGCGAGGGGGGCAGATGGGTGGCGCGTGGTGAGCGGCCTTTGTTTGGCAGATTGGTCAGAAACTGGATAATGGGTCTTCGGGGCATGCACTGGGGCGAAGCAGAAGTATGCTGATAGCCTCGCCGATCCGCGCCCCGTGTTTTCCATGAAGAGGCCATGGCGCGTCTGGATGAGGTGATCGCACGCGCCAGGACACGCAGGCGGTGAGGCGCTGCAGCGTACACTGCATGGCTGCAACGGGCGTTGATGAGGCTTTTGCACGGACGGACGAGGAGGTCTGCCAATGAAGACAAGGGTGCCGCGCAGGCGGGGATGCGTTTCTGGCTGGCAGGGTGCGGCCGTGTCGATGATGATTACAGAGGGATGGCCATGGCCCAGGAGGCAGGAAGCACGGCGGCAGGCGCTGCGTACATCGGCATGGATGCTGCGGCATCGAATGGCGTGGGCGCCGCCCAGACGCCGGCGAGCGATGCCCAGCAGGCAGCCGCACCGGCCGATGCATTGGCCACGCCCGGCAGGTCGAAGGGCTGCTGACGGTGAAGAGCAAATACCGGGCACGGATTCGGTCAAGCGGGTGCAGGATGCGCTGCTGGCGAAGGGGCTGACGGTAGCCACCGTCATCGATCACCAGAAGGCGGCCCAGCAGCAGTCGCTGGACATGCCGGCTGCCAGTGTGATCGTGTTCGGCAACCCCAGCAGGGCACGCCGATGATGGTGCAGTCGCCTCACGCTGGGCCATCGACCTGCCGCCTGAAGGTGCTGATCTGGATGACGGCAAGGGCAACGTATGCGTCGCTCACGGCTGAGACCTGGCCCGCCGGCATCATCTGCCGGCCGAGGCAGTGGCCCGGCTGGCTGGCGCCGAGAAGCTGCCGGCGGTGCTGACGAAGTGAGTCAAGCATGCGCCATGCACAGCAGTATGCACAAAAGCCAGCCCGTAACGGGCTGCTTTTTGTGCAGCAGCGTGACAGGGTGCTGGTCAGGGTCAAATCAGGCCGTGGCAGCTCAGCCTGTGCGCTGGCGGGCTTTTGAGCACGCTCCAGGCAGACCGCGGTGACGACCGGAACCCGACGACGATGGCGGCGCTGCAGAGCAGCACGTTGCCGATGGCACCCGGGATCAGCATCACGAACACGCCACCGTGCGGGCGGCCAGTTCGATGCCACATGCCGACCAGCGCGCTGGTGATGGCGGCACCGATCATGCACGACGGGATGACGCGCAGCGGGTCGCGGGCCACGAAGGGAATGGCGCCTTCGGTGATGAAGGCCAGTCCCAGCACGGCGGCGGCCTTGGAGGCGTCACGCTCTTCGTTGCCGAAGCGGTTGCGGAAGATCCAGCAGGCCACGGCAGCACCCCAGCGGGCACCATGCCGGCGGCCATGACGAGGCTATCGGGATCTTGATGTTGCTGGCCAGCAGCGTGGTGCCGAACACATAGGCGGCCTGTTGACCGGGCCACCGAGGTCGAAGGCCATCATGGCGCCCAGAATGGCACCCAGCAGTGCGATGTCGGTGCCCTGCATGCCCTGCAGCCAGTGCGTGAGCCCTTCCATGGCGGCAACCATCGGTTTGCCCAGCACGCTCAGCATCAGCACGCCGATGATGCCGGTGCACAGCAGCGGCAGGATCAGCACGGGCTTGAGGCTTTCCAGCGTGCGCGGCAGCTTGATGGTTTTGGCCAGGAACTGCGTGAGGTAACCGGCGAAAACCGGCCAGAATGCCGCCGAGGAAGCCGGCGCCGATGGCCGACGAGATCATCCCGCCCACCATGCCGGGTGCCAGGCCCGGGCGGTCGGCAATGGAGAAGGAGATGTAGCCGGCCAGGATCGGCACCATCAGGGCGAACGCATACTGGCGCCCACCTGAACAGGTACCAGCCAGCAGGTGCCTTCGAGGTTCGGGTCGGTCGGCACGTCCAGACCGCCGATGGCGAAAGGCCAGGGCAATCAGCAGACCGCCGGCCACCACGAAGGGCGAGCATGAACGACACGCCGGTCATCAGGTGCTTGTACGGGACTGCTGCGGGCGCCGCTGCCACTGCTGGCTTTGGCTTCTTCCTTGCCACTGCTGGCGGCTGCGGCCTGCCTCGCCCCACGGGGGTGGCTTCGGCCCAGGTTGTTTTCAGAACCTTGACGGCGTCATGGATGGCGGCCTTGGTGCTGGTGCTGTAGAGGCGCTTGCCGGTGAAGCGGGATTTGTCCACCTGGGTGTCGGCGGCAATCACGACGATGTCGGCGGCGGCGATTTCTCGGCGTGAGGGTGTTCAGGGCGCCGACCGAGCCGCGGGTCTCGACCTTGATGGTGTAGCCGGCTTCTGGCGCCTTCTTCCAGCGCTTCGGCGGCCATGAAGGTGTGGGCCACGCCGGTGGGGCAGGAGGTGATGGCCACCACCTTCATGCCGGCCGGCGCCACGGCGCCTGCGCTGGCGGCTGCAGTGGCCGGGACGGCTGCGGCTGCCACCGCGCGTCGCCTGCTGGCACTGCCGACGGCCTGGGCGATGACGGCGGCGGCATCGTCGAAGACGGCCCTGTGGCGTGGACCTCGACGATGCGCAGGCCTCCGGCAGACCGGAAAGGTCGACGGGGACCATCGGCCACGACCAGAGCCACATCGGCGCCGGCCATGTCGCTGTCCGAGAACCAGCCCTGTTCGCCCAGATGACTGATGACTTTGCGGGCCAAGCGTGTGTCCGGCCTGGCTGCAGCGGCCTCGCAGGGCTTCACCGATGATGAAGCTGTGGGCGGGCCCGGATTGGCTGGCGGAAATCGCCAAGATGCTTGCCACGGGGACTCTCCTAGATGGGTTGGGGAGGATGAACGTGTTGTTCCGGAACCCGGCCGACGGAGGCGGCTGCAGGGTGCAGTGACCCCTGCAGTGTTTTCTCGGGTGCCCGCACGCCGGATCATGGGGTGCCGTCCGGTTCGCTCCGCGGGTTGTCAGCATCAGTGACGTTGATTCTGGTGGAGCAGGGCCTCGACCTGATCGAGCGGCGGCAGGCCGAATTCGATCTGCTGGATGCGGGCCGCGGCGCAGGCCATGCCGAAGACGGCGGCCTGCGGAACGGCTGGCCGTGCAGCAGGCGGGCGATGGTACCCGGCCACCAGCGTGTCGCCGGCGCCGACGGTGGTGGCGACGTGCACTTTCGGCGGTTTGGCCAGCCAGCGGCCTTCGGGGCCGATGATCAGCGCCCCTTCACCGCCCGCGGACACGACCACGCGCTGGATGTTGTGGGCCTTCTGCAGTTCTTCGGCGGCCTTGATCAGTTCGGCGGTGTCCTTCAGCGAGCGGCCGACCAGTTCTTCCAGCTCGGAGCGGTTGGGCTTGATCATGACCGGGCCGACGGTGTCGGAGACGGCTTTCTTCCAGCCTTCCAGCACGGCGCCCAGCTGCGAGCCGGCCACGTCGATGACGAGGTTCACGCCCTTGTCGACCAGGGTTTTTGGCCAGATGGTGCCAGATGCCGACATCGCATCCCGGCGGCAGGCTGCCACCGAACTCGCACCAGTCGCCGCGGCGCACGAGGGATTCCATGCGTTCGTTGAGCAGCTGCTCGTCCTGGCGCGTTCTTCCGGATCGAGCTGGATGCCGGGCAGGTTCACGTCGGTGGATTCGCCGGCTTCGTGGTCGACCAGCTTGACGTTGGTGCGGGTGGCGCCGGGCAGGCGGATCATGGCGTCGCGGATGCCGTTGTCATCGAAGGCCTGCACGAACAGCTTGTCGTTGTCGGCCCCGATCCAGCCGGTGGCCGTGGTGGCCACGCCCAGCTTGGCCAGGATGATGGAGACGCCGATGCCCTTGCCGCCCGGCGTACTGGTGAAGCCGGTGGCGCGGTGCACCTCACCCGGGATCAGCTTCTTGACGGGAATCGTCTGGTCGATTGCCGGGTTGAGGGTAATGGTCAGGACTTGGGTCATGCTGCATCTCCTGCGGGTTGGGAAGAGGCGGGTTTAAGGGCGGCGCCGAGCGCGCGCACTTCCTGGGCGGTCTGTGCCTCCAGGGCCTTGCGTGCCAGCGCCTGCAGATTCGAGGAGGGACTGCCGGCGCAGCAACGCCTTGATCGTGCCAAGATCGCTGGCACTCATGCTGAGTTCGTCTACGCCCGGGCCCACCAGCAGGGCTGCGCCCAGCGGGTCGCCGGCCAGGCCGCCGCAGACACCGACGCGACGCTTGTAGGGGCGGGCACCGGCCACGGTCTGGGCGATCAGGCGCAGCACGGTGGGGTGCAGCGCATCGGCCAGGCTGGCCAGCTCGGGGTGCTGGCGGTCGATGGCCAGCGTGACTGGGTGAGGTCGTTGGTGCCGATGGAGAAGAAGTCCACGTATTTGGCGAACTGGTCGGCCATGACGGCGGCCGACGGCACCTCGATCATGATGCCCAGCGGCACGGCTGGGCGTCAGTTCCCTGGCGGATGGCCTCGAGCCGCTCGCGCAGCTGCTGCACTTCCTCGATGCTGCTGATCATGGGGAACATGATCGACAGCGGGCCATGCAGCGGCACGGTACAGGGCGCGCAGCTGGGGTACCAGCAGCTCTTCGCGGCGCAGCTGCAGGCGGGCGCCGCGCACGCCGAGGAAGGGGTTGTCTTCCTGCGGCAGGGCCAGGTGCGGCACCTGCTTGTCGCCGCCGATGTCCAGCGTGCGCACGATCAGCGGCCGACCGGCCAGCACGTCCACCATCGAGCGGTAGACATCGTACTGCTCGTCTTCGCCCGGGACGCGGTCACGTTCGAGGAACAGGAACTCGGTCCGCATCAGGCCCACGCCCTCGGCGCCCGATTCCAGCGCCCGGCGGGCCTGGTCGGCCCGGTTGGCGTTGGCGCCGATCTCCACGCGGTGGCCATCGGTGGTGGTGGCGGGCTGCAGGCGGGTTTTTGTTTCTTCGGCCTGCAGCTGGGCCAGCCGTTCGATGCGCTGCTGCGTTTCGGCCAGGGCCTTGTCGGTGGGGGCCACGTACAGGCGGCCGCGGTAGCCGTCCAGAATGGCTTTGGTGCCGTTCTGCGACAGGGAGGGCTGCAGCACGCCGGGGCCGGCGGCCACCACGGCCGGCAGGCCGAGCGCCCGCGCCAGGATGGCGGTGTGGGCGGTGGGGCCGCCTTGGCGGTGCAGAAGCCCTTGACGCGGGTGGTGTCGATCTGGGCGGTGACGGAGGGGCGAGGTCATCGGCCAGCAGGATGGCGTCGGCGGGCCAGCCCTGCGACGGGTTGCTGCCCTCGTTGCCCTTGCCCAGCAGGTGGCGCAGCACGCGCTCGCCCACGTCCTGCAGGTCGGCCGAGCGGGCCGACAGGGTGGCGTCCGGACAGGCCTTTCTGTTTTTCGATGCGCTGGTGCAGGCACTGCTGCCAGGCCCAGGCCGGAGCCATGGCCCCTGCACCACCAGTTTGGTCACATCGCGCAGCAGGCTGGGGTCACGCAGCAGTTCGAGGTGGGCCTTGAAGATGTTGGCCTGTTCGGCCTGGCCCTGCTTTTCGGCGCTGGAGATGAGGGTGGCCAGCTGCTTCTGGGCATTGGCCAGTGCCAGGTCCAGTTCGTGAGCGGCGTGGCCACGCCCCTGAAATGGTCTTCCACGTCCAGTTCGTGTGATTCGGCCAGCACCAGCGTGCCGATCACCAGCCCAGGGGCAGCGGCAATGCCGGTGAAGGTGTTGGCGGCCTCCGGCTGCCATGTGCCCAGCTCGCGGCCCAGGCCCTGTGCCTGCGCCTGCTTGTCGGCAGCCAGCCGGGCCTGGCGGGTTTCTTCGTCGCCCAGCAGCTTGATGGTGCCCAGCAGGGCGCTGATGGCGTCCTGGGCGTCGTCGCCCCTCGGCGAGACACGCGCAGGCGGGCGTTGTTGCCGGCGCCCAGGCTCAGCAGCGAGGCCACGCTGCGGGCGTCGGCCACGATGTCGCCGCAGCGCACGTGCACCGTGATTTGAAGCGGCGGATGCTCGACCCACTGGCCGGCCGGGACGGGCGGCAGGCCGTTGGGGTAGCCCAGCGTGATTTCCTTGCCGACCGGGAAGTCGGCCAGCGTCGAGGGCGCTGCTGGGGGCGGCGGCCGGCGGTTCGCTCGGTGAGGGCCTCGACGATCTCGGCGGCGTTGCCGGTGGTGGTGAGTTTCTGCAGGCGGGCGTCGTCACGCATCAGGCGGGTGAGGCGGCGCAGCACCTTGATGTGCTCGTCGGAGGCGGCGGCAATGCCGACCACCAGCTTGACGACCTGGTCCCCGCCTCGGCATCCTTGCCCCAGACCACCCTGTTGGGCACCCGCACCACGCCCAGACCGGTACGTTTGACGAGGTGCTTTCTCGTCGATCATGCCGTGCGGAATGGCCACGCCCTGACCGAGGAAGGTGGTGGCCGTCTGTTCCCGCTTTGAGCAGGCTGTCGGTGAAGCCATCTGCGGCAAAACCGGCCTCGATCAGCAGGCTGCCGGCCGCGCGGACGGCGTCGTCACGGGTCTGGGGCGCGGCGCCGAGCTGTACCTGACGGGGTGATTTCCGGGGATTGGGATGTCGTGTCATGAATTATCCAGCCTGAGAAGGCCCGCCGGCGTACGACCCGGCAGGGAGGATGGCTTCGAGTGAAGATCGACTGCTGCCGCGGCAATCCGCCCGCCTGCAGCGGGCTGCATCATCCCGCCCGGCGGGCAGGACGGGGGACGGGGTTGCGGCGGCCTCATTTGATCAGCGTGACGGGAATGTCCACCAGATGCAGGACACCGGTGGCTGCGGAACCCAGCAGCAGGCCGCTGATGCTGTTCAGGCCGCGGGTGCCCATCACGATCTGGTCGAACCCGCCCTTGCGGGCATGGCCGGCGATCACTTCGGGCGCGTTGCCGCGGTCGTAGGATGATTGGTAGGAGATGCCGGCTGCAGTCAGCAGACGCTCGGCTTCGGCCAGCTGTTCGTGGGCCTGGTCGGCCATGAAGGCGTCGAGGTCGGTGCGGGCAAAGTAGGCGCGGGCGTGGCCGGTGAGAATTTCGGGCTGCACGTTGAGCAGGAACAGCTCATGGGTGGCACCCGCCCGGATCTAGCCGATCAGCCAGCGTACCGCGCGCAGGGAGGTTTCGAACCGTCGATCGGAATGAGTATTCTCGCCATCGGTGATCACCTCTTGTTGGGGGAGACGGCACATGCGGTGTCGGGCACGTGCTGACCATGACACGGACGTTAACCATCTTACTCCGCGATGTTACCTGTTTGGCGCTGGGGCGTGCGGGGTTGCCGACTGGGCATCAGGGGGAAGACGGTGAAATCGGTAAAATGGGCCGCTTTCACCGACCGTGTGCCGACCAATGACCCGCCAGATCGCATGGCTTCTCAAGCCGCCGCCCGCTTCCGTGCAGCCGGAGGATGCAGGCGGAGGCGCCGTGCCCGGGGCGGGTGGTGCCGTGGAGGGCACACGGACGATGTTCGGGGACCCCTCGTCCCCATGCCGCTGGCAGCGGCGCAGGCTCGCATGGTGGCCCTGTCCGCGCAAGGGCCGGGCCCAGCCGCCGCATCCGTTGCCCTCGCCGGAGGCGCTGCGCAGCTGCCGCCGTTCGAGCAGCTGCCCGACGAGGCCATCATCTGGGTCACGCCCGACAATCTGGCCGGGGTGATGGACGAGATCCGGCCGCTGCGGGTGGTGGGCTTCGATACCGAATCCCGGCCGGTGTTCGTGCGCGGCCAGAGCCAGGATGGTCCGCATCTGGTGCAGCTGGCCAGTCACGAGCGGGCATGGCTGTTTTCCATGCTGGAGCCGGCCTGTGTGGCGGCCGGGCGAGCTGCTGGCGCTGCCTTCGCTGCAGAAGGTGGGTTTCGGGCTGGCCGGCGATCGCAGCCAGCTGCATGCGCGCTGGCCGCCAGCCGGTGGGGCTGGTCGATCGGACCAGACCTGGCGTGCGCTGGGCTACCGGTCCTCGCTGGGCATCCCGCATGGCCATGGCCGTGACTTCGGCTGCTATTTCGAGAAATCGAAGGCCATCGGCAAGTCCGACTGGTCACGCCAGCCGCTGACGCAGGCCCAGTGCCGCTATGCCGCCCACGATGCCTGGGGGCCTTCCGCATCTATGTGGCCCTGTGCGAGCACGGGGTGAAGATACAGGCCGACCCGGTGCGCAGCACCGGACGGTCCGGCACGGTGGCCCGCACGGGGGGACGGCGCACGGCGGGCCAGCGCGGGGACGAGTGAGTCCACCGATACGGTCCAGTGGCATGCATCCTGCGCCTGCATCAGGTTAAACCGGACGGGCGTGCAGGCGTACAAACGGAACAGGGCGGTTTTGCCGGGCCCTGCCGGCGGGGTACAGCACCCCTCTGCCCGCGAGCGTCAGGGCTGCGTTTTTCCGCTGCGGGTCTCTGACCATGGGCTCAGACGCCCCAGGTCACGTCCACGTCGGCCGCCCGCCTCGCGCATCAGTTCGATCAGCGGATGACCCGCTGGCGCAGGCTGACGAAGTTGGCACCCAGGGCCTCACGGCTTTCTTTCATCGCCTTCTTCGGTCTGGGTTTTCGGCGGGGCCGTTCCCTGCTCGGCTGCGGTCACCAGGGCGGAAATCGCGGCCGGAATCTGCGCCACCGTGATGATGCCGGTGGGTTCGACCGGCTTTGCCGATGATCTGCAGCACCTGTTCGGCGCTCTTGCCGACCATCGTGACGGTGCCGGTGGCGCGACTGCGGAATTCGTACAGCATGGTTGGGTTCTCCGGGAGTGTTTTTCTGATGGGTTTGTTTTTCCGGCAGTGTCCTGAAGCCGTTGAGGATTCTGTGGCCCTGCCGCCTTGTCCTGCACGCCCAAGGGGAGCAGGGGACGCATGAATTCACGACACGTTCCTGCGCCAGGGCAGAGGGGGCTTCGCGGCCCATTCTGACAGAGGCGCTTCGATGCTGCCCATTATGCCGGGCTTTGCAGCCGGGGCGCCGGCTGGTCGTGGGCGCATCGGCGGGGGCGAATGAGTCCACGACATGTCCCAGACTCCCCGGGCTTTCAGGCAGCGGGGCTGGTTTCGGGAAACTCAGGTGATCGAGCGGGCGGCGCAGGGCCATGGCCTCGGCCAGGTGGGCGGGCAGCAGATCGTCGGTGCCGTCCAGATCGGCCACCGTGCGGGCCACGCGCAGCACCCGGTGCTGGCTGCGCATCGACCAGCCGAAGCGTTCGGCGGCCTGCGCCAGCAGCTGGCGGGTTTCGGGACGGATGCCGAAGCAGGCCCTCGAAGCGCCCCACCGGCAGCCGGGCTCATTGCAGTCCTGCTGGCGCTGCAGCTGCCGGTTGCGCGCCGCCAGGACGCGGCGGGCCACGGTGGCATGCTGTCTTCCGGCCGGGGCCTGGCCATGCCGGCGTGGGGCCGGGTGGTCGTGGTCGGTCTGTCCGACCGGGACCGTCGTGCTTCCCGGCGTCCCCATGGGTCATGCCGGTTTTGCGCGCTGCCGTACTGCGTGTCCCGGTGGTCATGGCGCGCGCCATCGTTGCGGCGAATGTATCGTCCGTGGCAGCGGGGGCCTCGCGGATCATCTCGATCCCCCATGTCGAAGCGTTCCAGCAACGGGCCGGACAGCTGTCCCCTGATAGCGGCGGATCTGGTGCCGTGTGCAGCGGCAGGCACGGGCCGGATCGCCCAGGTTGCCGCAGGGACAGGGATTCATCGTGGCCACCAGCAGGAAGCGCGCCGGGAAGGTTTCGCTGTACGGGCCGCGGGCCAGTGTGATGCAGCCGGTTTCCAGCGGCTCGCGCAGCGATTCGATGACGGGACGGCGGAATTCGGTCAGTTCGTCGAGCAGCAGCACGCCTTCGTGTGCCAGGCTGATCTCGCCGGGGCGCGGTGGCTGGCCACCGCCCAGCAGACCGGCTGCGCTGATGCTGGCGTGCACCGACCGCATGGGCGGGCTGCTGGCTCCAGGCGTGCCGGCTGTCCGCAGGCCGAGCGGATGGCGGCAATGTCCAGGGGCCTGCGCGGCCGTGAGCGGCGGCAGAATGCCGGGCAGGCGTCGTGCCAGCATGCTCTTGCCGGTGCCGGGCGAACCGCACAGCAGCAGCGGGTGCAGGCCGGCGGCGGCAATCTCCAGTGCCCGGCGGGCCAGGGCCTGGCCCCTGCACGTCGGCCAGGTCGGCCGGGCCTCCGGCGCGCGGGGCTGGTGGTGTCCGGGTCGAGGTCGTCTCTTCGTGGGCGCGGACCAGCAGCTCTCCCCGCGCAGGTGGGCGATGACGGCAGCCAGGGTGGGCGCACCGTACAGCCGGTGCAGCCCGCTGGGCCGGGCTTCGGCCAGGTTGGCCTCGGGCAGGATGAGGGTGTGCGCCGGGGCGCTCGTGCCGATGCCGGCCGCCACGGCCAGCGCGGCACGGATCGGGCGCAGCTCACCCGACAGCGACAGCTCGCCCACCAGTTCCAGATCCTGCAGCGCTTCGGGCGGAATCAGCCCGGCAGCGGCCGCGATGCCGATGGCGATGGGCAGGTCGAAACGGCCGGATTCCTTGGGCAGGTCGGCCGGCGCCAGATTGACGGTGATGCGCCGGTTGGGAAACTCGACCCCGCTCTGCAGGAGCGCTGCACGTACCCGCTCGCGGCTCGCGCACCGATACTTCCGGCAGCCCGACGATGTTGAAGGCCGGCAGGGCCATTGGCCAGATGCACCTCTACCGAGACCGGGGCGCCGTCAGACCCAGCAGCGCCCGGCTCTGCACGACCGCCAGGGCGTTCATTACGCGTTGGTCCCGTCGGCCGGCGTGATTGGGTGCCTTCGGGCGGCCAGCCAGGGCCTCCAGGGCATCGACCCGGGCGGCCAGTGACTGCACCAGGGCCACCTGGATGTCGAATTCCTCGCGGCTGACCAGCTCCAGTTTGTTGAAGGTCTGGGCAGCCATGAGCCTTGACGTTGCGTTCGATGTCGGCGGCCGGGCTCGATTTGAGCAGGTCGCTGACCTTTTGCTGGAAGTCCTGGAAGAAAGCCTGTTTGTCCATGGGGGCTCCGGGGTGTGGGAGATTGAAAGGAAAAGGGGCGCATGCTGGCCGTTGCCGGACAGCCGGACAGCCGGACAGCCGGACAGCCGGACAGCCGGCTGCCGAAGCCAAAGCCGGAACGGCATGCGCGCCTGCTGCACGTCATGGTACGCAATCCTGCGCGCAACGCCAGCATGAATCCGGCACACCTCGTCCATCTGGCTCTAGGGCCGGATGGCTGGTGCCGGCGCTGCATGGTGAACGCTGCCAGGGGCCGGCGGCCAGCGCCCCGTCTGTGCATGGGGACATCCCGGTGTCGGGGCAGGGGCCGGAGAGGCACGGACTGGACCGGGAGATGTGCCGGCAGGGCGCACGGGGCATGCCAAAAGCCGCGCCACGCTCTAGAATGACCCGACGACCGCAGATGCCCCTGCGGCTGCGGGCTGACGCAGCGCGGGCTCTGCCTCAACCTTTCTCTGCGGGTGGCGCATGGACATTCTTTTTCATCCTCGATCCCTTCTGATTCCCCTCGCCGGAAAAAGGAAACCAGCATTGCCATGATGCGGGCGGCCGAGGCGGCGGGCCACCGTGTGGTGGGCTGTCTGCAGGGCGACATCAGCCTGGACCAGGGCAAGGTCGTGGCGCGCATGACCCCGCTGGTGACCACGGGCCAGGACAAGCCTTGGTATCGGGCCGCCGAGCCCTTCACGGCGCCCCTGTCGACGGTCGATGCCGTCATCATGCGCAAGGACCCGCCCTTCGACATGGAATACGTCTACTCCACCCTACATGCTCGAGCGCGCGGTGGAGCAGGGGGCACGTGTCACAACAATCCGGCCGCCATTCGCGACCACAACGAAAAATTCTCCATCACCGCCTATCCGGAGCTGACCACCGACGTGCTGGTCACGCGTGATCCGGCGCTGCTGCGCGAATTCGTGGCCCGCCATGGCGAGGCGGTGCTGAAGCTGCTCGACGGCATGGGGGTGCCTCCATTTTCCGTGCCCGCCAGGACGACCCCAACCTCTCGGTCATTCTGGAAACCATGAACCGCTTCGGCACCCGTACCGTGATGGCGCAGCGCTACCTGCCCGACATCGTCAAGGGCGACAAGCGCATTCTGCTCATCGACGGCCAGGTAGTGCCGCATGCGCTGGCGCGATTCCGAAGGCCGGCGAGGCACGGGGCAACATGGCGGCCGGTGGCAAGCCGGCGGCGCAGCCGCTGTCGGCGCGCGATCGTGAGATTGCCGAGATATCTGGCACCGAAGCTGGCGGCGCAGGGGCTCTTCCTGGTGAGGCTGGATGTGATCGGCGACAGCCTCACCGAAATCAATGTCACCAGTCCCACCGGTTTCATGGAGATTACTGCGCAGACGGGCTTCGACGTGCCGGCCTTCTTCATCGAGCGGCTGGAGGCCCGTGTGGCGGCCGACCGTGCGGCCCAGGCCGCGGGCAAACCGCTGACCGGACGGGCAGCCGCGGATGCCGCGTCCGCCGCTGGCCACGGCCAGCCCGGCTGAGGCAGGTGCCCCGATGATCTCCGTGCTGATCATCGCCCACCAGCCGCTGGCCACGGCCCTGCTGGGCTGTTGCCGGCACATCTACCGTGGCCTGCCGGTGCAGGCGGCGGCGCTGGACATCATCCCCGATGAAGACCCCGACCAGGCCCTGCAGGAGGCGAAGTCGCTGGCGGCGCGCATCAACGACGGCAGTGGCCAGGTGGTGCTGACCGATCTCTACGGGGCCACACCCGCGCGCATTGCCGTGCAGATGGCGCGGCAGGGGCGGTCAGCGTGTTCTATGGTGTCAACCTGCCCATGCTGCTGAAGGTGCTCAACTATCGCGCCCGCCTGCCGCTGTCCGAGCTGGAGGCGCTGGTGCTGCGCGATGCCGGCGAGGGCGTGGGGCTGGTCGAATCCGACAACCCGCCCGGCCGGCTGCTGGTGCCGTCCCCGTCGGCTGCCCTGTGATGTGCCTGTGCCTTCCGATTACCCTGTCGTCCACCGATGAAAGAAAGCCGAAGTCAAGATCGTCAACCGCCTGGGGTGCATGCCCGCCCGTCGGCCACCCTCACGCAGACCGCCGGCAGGTTCCGTTCGGCCGTGTGGTTCACCAATGCCCGGGGCGGCGCGTCATGGCAAGAGCATCATGGGCGTGATGATGCTGGCTGCCGCCTGCGGCAGCACGCTGAAGATCGAGACCGAGGGCGAGGATGAGGACGCTGCGCTGGAGGCGCTGACGGCCCTGATCGCCTCCGGCTTCGGCGAAGAAATGGGGCCGCATGAACCGCCCGCTTTCCGGAGCCCCTCACGGGCGGCGGCATCGTCATCGGGCGGGCCTGCGTGCTGGACACGGGCTTCATCGATGTGCCGCGCTACTACATCACCGAGGGAGCTGGCCGGCGAGCATGCGCGGCTCGATGAGGGTCGCGTTGCCGTCGAGCGCGAGCTGCAGGGTGTGGCCGACCAGCCGCCGCACGATGCACCGGCGAGGGCCCGGGCGCTGCTCGATGTGCGATGATGCTGCTCAACGATGCCGCGCTGATCGAGGCCGCCGTGACCGGGTGGTGAACGAGCGCATCAATGTCGAATGGGCCATTTCCGAGACGGCCGAGGCGCTGGTCGACTGAAAGTTCGCGCCATCGACGACCCCTACCGAAGGAGCGCGCGCGATGTGGAACAGGTGGCGGGCGCCTGCTCAGCGCACTGTCCGGGGCCGGCTCGCCGGCGCTGGCCGGCCGTCACCGGCGAGCCGCTGATCTTCGTGGCGCAGGATCTGCAGCCGGCCGACATGCTGCAGATCAGGGGCGCCATCGGCTTCGTGTTCGAGCAGGCGCGCATCCATTCCCACAGCGCCATTCTGGCGCGCAGTCTGCGGGTGCCGGCCGATCGGCGTGGCCGAGCCGTGGCCGCCATTCACGATGGCGACATGCTGATTCTCGACGGCGATGCGGGCGAGGTGTTCGTCAACCCGGCGCAGGTGCTGCTGGACGACTACCGCGAGCGCCGCCGGCTGGCTGCACGAAGAGGAAAGGCTGCTGGCCCGCCTGGCCGATGTCGATTGCGTCACCCAGGATGGCAAAAGCCGTGACCCTGCTGGCCAACATCGAGCGGCCCGACGAGAGCCCAGGAGGCGCTGCGGATGGGGCGGCCGGCATCGGCCTGTTCCGGTCGGAGTTCCTGTTCGAACCGCAGCCGGCTGCCCCGACGAGGGAAGAGCAGCACCAGGCCTACCGCGCAGGTGCTCGACACCATGCAGGGCCGGGCCCGTCACCATCCGCACCATCGACGTGGGGGCCGACAGATCCCGCCCGCGCAGGCGCTGGGTCCCCGGGCCACCTGGCGCTGGGCGGCGCCATCCGCTGGCAGCCTGGCCGAGCCCGAGATGTTCCCTCGTGCAGCTGCGGGCACTGCTGCGCGCGTCGGTGCACGGCCAGCTGCAGATCCTGCTGCCCATGCTGTGCGCAGCCGAAGGAGGTGGACGAGGCGCTGCTGCTGCTCAACCAGGCGCGGCAGGAACTCATCGCCCGCGGTGAGCCGGTGGCCGAGCGGATTCCGGTGGGTGGCATGATCGAGGTGCCGGCGGCCGCGCTGTCGGCCGGCATCTTTGCCCGCAAGCCGGATTTTTCTGGCGATCGGCACCAACGACCTGGTGCAGTACACGCTGGCCATCGACCGTACGCGATCACCGTATCGCCCACATGTACGACGAGCTGCACCCGGCCGTTGCGCCTCATCGCCCCTGACCATCCGTGCAGCCCGCAAGGCGGACAAGCCCAGTCTGCGTCTGCGGCGAAATGGCGAACACCGCGGCGCCGCTGCTGCTGCATGGGGCTGCGGTCGTTCTCGATGCTGCCCTCGCGGCTGCTGCGCGTGAAGATACGAAGCGCTCAGGTCGATACCCGTCAGCTCACGCCGCTGGTGCGCCGCATGCCGGGTTCAGGACGATCTCGGCCCATCCGCCGGGGCTGGCCTGCACCTGGGCATCGGTGACGCGCCCGGTTCACCCGGCCGGCATACCGGCCCGCGCACAGGCCCAGCGCCCGGCGAGTGAACCAGCCGGCGCCCCGGCCCGTGATTCCGGTCATGCGTCGGCGCCCATCAGGCAGCTCGATCAGGTGGCCCATCAGGTGGCCCATCAGGTGGTTCATCAGGCAGCCCGGTGGCAGTGCTGCCTCCGTCCGGGATCCCTTCCATCCGTTCACTCCTCTGGAGCCCATCAGGCATGAGTCTGCAGGCCAACCCCGTCAGACATCGCTTCGACGATCCCCTGCCGCTCACCAGCGGTGGGCGTTTCGGTCCCTACGAGCTGGTCTACGAAACCTACGGCACCCTCAACGCGGCGCGCAGCAATGCCGTGCTGATCCGCTACGCACTCAACGCCTCGCACCACGTGGCCGGCATTACTCGCCGGCACCGCGGATGATCACGGCTGGTGGTCGAACATGGTCGGTCCGGGCAAGCCGGTGGACACCGACCGTTTCTTCGTCATCGGCATCAACAACCTGGGGAGCTGTTTCTGCTCCACCGGGCCGATGTCGCTCGATCCGGCCACGGGGCGCCCGTACGGACCGGACTTTCCGGTGATCACCGTGGAAGACTGGGTGCACAGCCAGGCCCGGCTGGCCGATGCACTGGGCATCGAACGCTTTGCGGCGGTGATGGGGGTGGGCTGGCTGGCATGCGCTGGCCTGGAGTTACCTGTATCCGGCGCGGGTGGCCCACTCTGTGGCCATTGCCACGGCGCCGAAGCTCGGCCCAGAACATTGCCTTCAACGAGGTGGCACGGCGTGCCATCGTGACCGATCCGGATTTTCACGCCGGCCGCTTCTACGACTTCAACACCGTGCCGGCCCGTGGCCTGCAGGTAGCGCGGATGATCGGCCACATCACCTACCTGTCGGACGATGCCATGGCCAACAAGTTCGGCCGCATGCTCAAAGCTACGGCGACTATGGCTTCTCGTTCGACGTGGGAATTCGAGATCGAAAGCCACCTGCGCTACCAGGGCGAGAAATTTCGCGCTATTTCGACGCCAACACCTACCTCGCTGTTCACCCGGGCGCTCGATTACTTCGATCCCGCCGCGCGCCACGGGCGGTGGCCCGTCGAAGCGCCCTGGCACCGGCAAAATGTGCGTACCTGATCGCCTCGTTCACCACCGACTGGCGCTTCTCGCCGGCCCGCAGTCACGAGATCGTCCGCCCCGCTGGCCAACCGCAACCCGGTCACCTACGCCGAAATCGACGCCCCCACGGTCACGACGCCTTCCTGCTCGATGACGAGCGCTACCACGGCCTGGCGCGCAGCTACTTCGACCGCATTCACGCGGTGGTCAACGCCTGATGGAACCGCCCGCCTGCGTCTGTTGAAAAAATCTGCCACTGCCGGCGTTCCCCGCAGGGCCACTGCCGCAGCCCTCCCGGCCGAGCCCTGGCGGCGGCCAGGCTGCTCCGCATCGTCGGCCGCTGCCCCGTTTCCGTGCCGCTGCACAGGCCGCTGGCGCACCCTGACGCCGCCTGCTGCTGCCGCGGCCGCCAGCCCTGCGGGCCGACCTGGCCATCATTGCCGGCTGGATCCGTCCCTATGCCAACGTGCTGGACCTGGGCTGCGGCGATGTGCCTGCTGGCGCATCTGGAGCGCGTCAAGCATTGCCACGGCTACGGTGTGGAAATCGACGATGCCGAGGTACAGGCCTGCGCCCGCCACGGCGTGGATGTCATCCAGCGCAACATCGAGGATGGCCTGGAGATGTTCATGCGCCGGCGATCCGTTCGACGTGGTGGTGTTGTCCATGGCCCCTGCAGGCCACCCAGCGCACCGAGAAGGTGCTCGAGGACATGAGCCACGTGGCCCGCGAAGGCATCGTGCCGTTTCCAACTTCGGCCACTGGTTCCACGTCTGGTCCATCCTGCGCGGCCGCATGCCGATCACGCGCGAGATGCCCTACGAATGGTTCAACACGCCCAACCTGCACCTCACCACCCCGCGTGACTTCGAGGACCTGGCCACCCGGCTGGGGCTGGTCATCATGGAGAAGGTGTTTCTGTCCGAGGGGCGGATCATCACCCACTTCCCGGTCAAGCGCGCCACCCAGGCCATCTACCGTTTCCGCCGCAAGGGCGACTGAGTGTTCGCGCCCGTGCGGCCGGGCTTTCGGGGACGGCCGATTTTCGGCGGCCGGCTTGCGGGGCGGCCTGCATCCGTTCGGGCATGCTCCGGCAACGGCAAGCCCATGAATCGGTGCGTCATGCAATCGGCATCGCCAGGCAGACAGGCATGTCATGTAATTTGGCATCGTCAGGGCAAAACCGGTGTGCTGGGAGGTCGGTGTGCCTGGCAGGCACCCCGGAACGGCCATTGCTTATCGTGAGATAACATTCCGCAATGCAAAAATATCGGTATCAGGGTTATCCCATCCCCCGGTCTCGGGTGTACGGCAGGCCAGCAGGACCGGTGAAGTACCCTCATCAGAACCTGGAATTTGCGTAATGCAGCATGAAATGTTGTTACAACGACTTTACGTTGTGAAATCGCACGACGAAAATCTGCTGGTTTTCCTGCATTGTGGTAACGCAATGCGGATGCAAATGAATGCTAATGTTGCGCGAGATACCGTTTGTAATCGTTGTACGCAGAACGGCCTGAAATGCGTTAATTGTACCTGCGGCGCCTGAACGCGCTGCCCGGATGACCCGGTGGATGCGGCAGGGGACGCACTCAACGCAACCAGTCAGGGTCTGGCTTTCCTCCTCTGCGGTTTCTGCTGAATTGCCCGCCAAAGTGGCATGACAGAAAACCCGTCCGGCGGTCACGCGCATGCACCACCGGCCTGGCGGCACAACCTGCGGAGGCTGCCCCGACACCGGGATCAGGGCTATTAGACGCCACACGTCGATAGAAGTGCAGGGTATTCCGAGTACCGAGTATGGGGATTGGGCCAGCGGGGCACGCCGCTGGAGATCTACGATCCGGCCCGATTCCCCGCCATCGCCCAGGTCATCGAGCACCTGGACGGGCGCCTGCTCGAAGTGCGTGGCGAAGGCGAGCCCATCCAGATCGCCTCTGCCGAGGCCCGCCGCACCGACGATCCCGATGCTCATCAACCGCCGCTTCACCCCGTTCTTCTCTTCGCTGACCTCGCTGGACTTCTTCTGCAAGCTGAACCTGCAGACCTATCTGTCGCTCGAAGCCAGCGCGGCCCCGCGCCGCTGGTTCTGGCAGGAAGACACCCAGGCCGGCTACCGTTCCTCCGGTGTGGGTTCCATCGTCAACGAAACCACCGTCAGCATCGCCCGCAGCGCCGGGCATTGATCGCATGACCGGTACGGGGGCAGTGCTCTGGACTGCCCCTTGCTTCCCCGCCTGATGGGCGATTCAGCGCCTGGATGGCCGGGCGGCCGCGTCCAGTCGTCCACCATGAATGATGTGCGGGCCGCGGTGCGTCTCCATCCATCTGCAGCCCCTGGCCCGAAGGGGTCTTCGTCCTTGCAGACCCCTGATGAGTTGGCCCCGCAGGTCCCCTGATGGGCCAGCTCCCCTGCAGTGCCTGGCAAGCAGTGCCCTGGTGCAGCTTCTGCAGCCGGGCAGGCAGGGTTCAGTGCAGCTTCTGCAGCCGGATTTCGGTATATCCGAACGTGGTGCAGCGACTGCGCCGCATAGGCCTGACACAGCTCGCGCGGCGGTCTGCACATCGACGGGCACCTCTTCGCAGAGGATCACCCGCAGCAGCCCTTCGGCGATCAGGTCGAAGTCGGCATGACGTCCCCGGCTGACCTCGTTCATCAGCCGCCAGAGATCGGCAACCACCATCGTGCCTATCGACGAACGATCGCAGTTCCGATGACGTCCAGGACATTTCGCAGGTTCATGAAAAAGGAAAACGGCAACGAAATCGAGTGGCTGAATGCTGGGCCATTTTGCCAATACCGTATTCCCATGGCATAGTTATAGCTAGCAACATGGCCGCCCGGGCGGCGCAGTGGGGCAGATGAACGGTCGGCACACCACCGGCCCGGCGCTGCAGATGCCCGGTCGCCGCAGGTGGTCCGCGGCGCGGGCCCGGTGGTGCAGGCATGGCGACACACGACTGGCATCGTGTCCGGCCCCGAGCGCCAGACAAACGGACGATCCACATGACTGGGAGCCATATGGACAGGGCCACGGAAATCCTGGATGCCCTAAGTAGAATGCCGCCTGTCCTGTTCTACCTGTCCCGTCCCCCTCTCTTGCCTGCATTCCCCATGGCCTTGAAGAAATCCTGCACCGCGTGTTCGGCTACCCCGCCTTCCGGGCATGCAGCACGACATCATCGAGCACGTGGCCGGCGGGTGGCAATGCGCTGGTCCTGATGCCCACCGCAAGTCGCTCTGCGTACCAGATTCCCGCCCTGATGCGTGACGGCGTGGCCGTGGTGGTCTCGCCCCTCATCGCCCCTGATGCAGGACCAGGTGGCAGCCCCTGCGCGAACTGGGTGTACGGGCTGCCTATCTCAACCTCGCACCCCTGACGGCGCAGGAAGCCGCCGCGGTGGAGAGCCAGGTGCGTCGCGGCGAGCTGAGCTGCTCTACGTGGCCCCGAGCGGCTGCTCACCGAACGCCGCCCGGCCCTGCTGCACCAGGCCAGGCTGGGGCTGATCGCTACGACGAGGCCCACTGCGTCTCGCAGTGGGGGCACGACTCCGGCCCGAATACATCGGCCTCGGTCGCCTGGCTGATGAGTTTCCGGCTGGTGCCACGCATTGCGCTTTCACCGCCACGGCCGACGATCTCACCCGGCAGGAAATCGTCACCCGGCTGATGCTGGAAAACGCCCGGCCCTTCGTCACCAGCTTCGACCGGCCCAACATCCGCCACAACATCGTCGAGAAGCAGACCCCAACGCCCAGCTGCTGCTGCTTCACCGCGACGGCGGTCACGAGGGCGAATCGGCATCGTCTACCGCATCGCCCGCAACCGCACCGAAGAGGTGCGCCGCTTTCGCGCGCGAGGCAAGAGGGCCTGCTGCCCGCGCTCTACCATGCCGGGCTCCGTCACGCTTTAGCGTACCGAGGTGCAGAATGCCTCCAGCGCGAGTGTGATGGCATGCATCGTCGCCAAGCCACCGTGGCTTCGGCATGGGCATCGACAAACCGGACGTGTGCTTCGTGGCCCACGGATCCCGCCCAAATCCATCGAGGCTACTATCAGAAACCGGCCGCGCCGGCCGCGATGGCCGCCTGCCGAGGTGTGGATGGCCTATGGCCTGGCCGACGTGGTGCAGCAGCGCCGCTTCATCGAAAAACCGATGCCAGCGAAGAATTCAAGCGCTGCAGAATGGCAAGCCGACGCCATGCTGGCACTCTGCGAGCACTCGACTGCCGCCGGGTGCGCCTGCTCGGCTACTTCGGCGAAATGTACTGCGGCGGCAACCTGCGACAACCGCCTCTCGCCTCCCCAGACCATCGACGGCACCATCATGGTGCAGAAATTCCTGTCGGCTGTACCGTTGCAGCAAAGGCCAGCGGCCATGCCTTCGGGGCCGGTCACATCATCGACGTGCTGCGCGGCCAGCTCACCGACAAGGTCAGTGCCAACGGCCACCAGCTGCTGCCCGTCTTCGGCATCGGTGCCGATGTCAGTCAGACCCGCTGGCGCTCGGTGGTGCGCCAGCTCCATCGTGCCGGCTACATTCACATCGATGTCGAGCGCTTCCAGACCATCCTTCGCTCACCAGGGCGCCCGTCCCATCCTGGAAGGGGCAGACCGTGCGCCTGCGCGAGACCGTCGAGCGCGAACCGGGGCCGCGCACCCGCCGCCGCAACACGAAGACCGGCAGCAAGGTCAAGATCGGTGCCACGCTCGAAGCCGGCCTGGACAGCACCGCCACCGCCTGCTTCGAACGCCTGCGCGCCTGGCGTGCGCAGCATGCCCGCGAAAGCGGCCTGCCCTGCCTCACGTCATCTTCCACGACATGACTGCTGCGCGGCATCGCCCAGCGCCAGCCCGTCACCCTGGGCGAGCTGGGCGAGGTGGCCGCGTCGGTGCCCGCAAAGCTCGAAAAGCCTACGGCGACATCGTTGAAACTGGTGGCCGACGAGCCGCTGGATGACTGGAACATGCCGCATCCCATCCCGGGCACACGCGTGCGGTGATCGACACGCCGCCGGATGACCGGACACATCGCACCACGCACGCGTCCCCCGTCCGTGGCCTGTCATGCCGTGGCAGGCGCCTCCGGTGATGGGCAGCGCAACCCGGCAGTATGCGGTGTTGCCGGCCTTCAAACCGGAATCATCACCCGGCCGGCAGCAGACCCTCTTCCTCGCGTCCGGCCAGCACATCCTCCAGCGGCCGGATGCCCGACACCGCGCTGCCCCTGCACCAGATCGATGCCCAGCTCCTCGAGCGGGCGGCAGGTCCAGCGGGGCTGTTCACCTGGTCGATGCAGACACCTCGATGCCCAGCGATTCGCACAGCGCCCGCAGCGCCGTGACCTCGCGGCCGTGCGCGTGCGTGCCCAGTTCGGCAAAGCGCCGGCCATCGAGCGCGCACACATGGTGCAGCGGCAGCTGGGCCAATACGGTACGCTGGAATCTGGTTCGAGGCCAGGTCCGTCAGGTCCCACACCCGACACCGACATCAGCCGCAGATCCTTCCAGAACGCCTGCGCCCCTTCCGGATCGAACAGCAGCGCCTGGGACGACAGCTCGATGCACAGCCGGCTGTTGATCGCCGCATTGCGCGCATCCCCTGCGCCCAGCAGCCGGATCAGGTTGCCCGTGAAGCCCGGCTCGGCCAGCGACAGCGGCCCCAGCCGGAAAATCACCACCCCGTCGGCGGGCAGCGCATGCGTCTGCGTGTTGAGCGCATGCAGAATCTGCGTGAGCAGCAGCCGGTCCAGCGCCCCGGAGGCGCCCTGTGCGGACGCCGCCTGCTGCAGCCGGGTCAGCGGCAGCATGGCGCCCGTGCTCGCCCAGCAGGCGCGGCAGTACCGTCACCGAGCGCATCGCACATCCGGTGCGCAGCGACGTGATCGCCTGCGCGTGCAGCCGGATCAGGCCTCCGGCAGCTTCTGCCGCAGCTGGTGCCCGAACTGGCGCGACGCATCCGCATCGGCCAGTGCCGGACTAGCGGCCATCACCGCATACGGATGGGTGCGCCTTCCGCCCGCGACAGCTCGCAGGCCAGCCGGGCTGACCGATCAGCCGCTCGGCATTCAGTCCGCTCACTGCCTCCACCGCCCCGATGGATACGGTCAGCGGAATCGACATCCCCTGATACCCCACCGGCGTGCGGCACAGCAGATCCAGCAGCAGCGTGGCCTGCGAACGTGTCAGCGTCAGCTCGTTGCCCGGCAGCACCAGCAGGAATCTGGTCGCCGCGCACCCGGCCCCACTGCGGCGGGGGCCGACACCTGGCGGTTCAGATGCTCGGCCACCGTCTTCAGCACCGCATCACCCGCCGCGACGGCCGAACATCCGGTTGATGCTGGAAAACCGCTGGATGTCCACGTACACGCAGCTCAGCGGGATCTGCTGCTGCGCAGCTGGCCCAGATGGCGGTTCAGCATCCGCGCAGGCCCATCAGGCTGGGCAGCCCCGTCCGCTCGTCGCGCTCGGCAATCTCCCGGGAAGGTGGCCGCCCGCCGGGCATGCGCCGTCACCTCGTGCATGCCCACCTCGAAAGCCGTCGGCCTCGCGCATGCCCGCTTCCACCACTCCACACCCGCTCCTGGCCCCGCGTGAGAGCGTCAGCTCGCTGTGATGATGGCCATGCTTCTTCAGGTCGGCCACCAGCTGGGTCGTGACCGACTCCCAGCAGCGCCTGCACCGGTGGCACCGGCTGCCTGGCCAGATCGCCCCGAACGCATCGGCCGCCCGCTGGTTCCAGCGCTGCAGCGTGCCGTCGGCATTCACCGCGTCATCAGCGCCACCGGCGACGTGTTGTAGATGCGGTGCAGCTGGCGGGCCGCCGTATCCATCTGCGCAAACTCACCCTTCAGGCGGATTTCGCGAGAGCGGCCTGACGGAAGAAGCCGGCGATCCACACTCAGGCCCGTGCCCGTCATCACCTGCAGCGTGCTGGGCGACAGGATCGTCAGCCCCCACGTACGCTGCGATGAAACCGAATTCCAGCACCGTCCCGCACAGCAGCGCCCCCAGCACCCCAGCCGGCTCTCCAGCCCCGGAAAGCGCTTGAGCGTCACTGCCACCTCCACCAGCAGCGTGGCCACGCAGCAGAATCGATACGCCGCCGCCAGAAACAGTGCGCGTAGATTTGCGGCACGAACGGAAAAATCGCCACCACCGCCACGCAGAATGGCGGCACATAGCCTCAGCAGCACCCCTGTATTCTCTGCGGGCCGCAGCCCTCCGTGTGCGGATTGACGAACATCCAGTGCAGCAGCCCCACCACCGGAATCAGCGACAGCGACTGCGGCATCAGCACCGCCGTCTGCATCAGCCCGTCCGTGGCCAGATCGGTCGAGGGCCTCGCGCTGCGCGCCAGAATCAGCAGCGCCAGCGTACAGAAACTCGAGGTCGTCAGCACCGCATGACGGGACCACTGGGGCCAGAGGGTTTTGAAGTTCAGACCGGCGACTTGCACGGTGGGAATCCCTGCAAAGGTGACAGAAAAGGAAAAATGGACAGGCAGCATGCGCCCGTCCTCGTCAGGCCAGCCAGCCCGCCCGTGCCGCTGGGCGGTTGCGGACGATGACCGGTCGACCGGCTCACGGGCAGGCTGGCAGATGGGTAGCGACAGGCAGGCTGATGCCCGACGCGCGCTCGTTTGCCAGACAGACCGCCACCAGACGCTGCAGGCGGTGGCCTGTCGACATGCATACGGCGCTCCAGCCGGCCAACCTGTATGAGTTTCTGCATCATTTGGGCGCTTGCAGGCCAGGAAAACGCGGTGATCGGGAACAGGGCGGTAGCATCCCGAGCAGGCGAATGAGTCCTGATACGCTCTGAACCGGGCAGCACCCCGGTGCCTGTTCATATTTCCGTTAACCGACCGCTTCACGGATACAGCCAGCCCGCGAAGACCTGCACACCTGCAGACCGGTCGCTGACCTGTACCGAGGGGAAGGGGTTCGCATGGCCCGAGACCGATGCCGCCAATGTTCCAAAACCGCTGATCCTGCGGGACGATCACCGTACCGAAAGCGGCATCGAACCCGGCCGCTTTCCCGACCGACTGGCTCAACGATCCCGCCGATCCGGACCTTTCCATCGCCTGCATCCGCGTCGTGCCCAGCGCCGAAACCCGGCTGCGCCGCTTCGAGAACATCCAGGAACGCTACGTCGTGCTCGAAGGGCAGGGACGCATCGAACTGGTCGGCCCCAAACCGCGCCTTTACCGAAGGCGACCACCCTCGTCCGCCCTCGAACCGGGCGACGTGGTGGTCATCCCGGCCGGCTACTGCGCCGCATCACCAACATCGTCAGCCCCGTGGATCGGTGTTCCTGGCCATCTGCACCCGCGCCTCGCCCGGCAGCCCTGCCCTGACGCCACCGCCGCCTCCGGCTGCGCCGCGAAGCGGGGCTGAGTGTGTTACCCGCAAGCGCCGCAACCGCTGTATCGCGGGTCTTCCGCTGAAGCGGCAGCTGGTCCGGCCTCCTGGCCGGCCGTCGCCCCGATGGTTTCCGTTGCCGCCCGGGGGCGATCCGCGCAGCACGACTACTCCTGCTCTGCCATGTCCCTGCACCTGATCTGCCAGAAACTGCTGCCCAAACGGGCCCTGACCCGTCTGGCCGGCGCCGCACCGCGAAGGTGGTGCACTCACCCAGTGGGCCATCCGCCGCTTCATCGACCACTACGGCGTGGCCATGCAGGAGGCAGCCAGCCCCGATCCGGCCGCCTCACCGCACCTTCGAAACGACTTCTTTCACCCGCGCCTGCGCGACGGCGGCGCCCCCGGCCGATGCCCCGCTCATCTGCCCCGTCGATGGCGCCGTCAGCCAGCTGGGGACATCCACGCCGGCCGCATCTTCCAGGCCAAGGGGCACCAGTACAGCGCCACAGCCCCTGCGGGTGGCGACGAAGCCCTGGCCAGCCACTTCACCGATGGCCGGTTTGCCACCATCTACCTCCAGCCCGCGCGACTATCACCGCATCCACATGCCCTGTGCCGGGCAGCTGCGGCAGATGATCCACGTCCCCGGCGAACTCTATTCCGTCAGCCCCGCCACCGCCGCCGGCATACCCGGCCTCTTTTGCCCGCAACGAACGCGTCGTCTGCCCGTTCGACGGCACCTTGGCCCCTGGGCGCTGGTGCTGGTGGGGCCACCATCGTCGGCAGCATGGCCACCGTCTGGCACGGCACCGTCAACCCGCCGCGGCCGGGCCGGATCCGGCGGTGGATGTATCCCGCAGGCCGTGCCGATGGCGGGGTGATCATCGCCACTGCCCCCGGTCAGGTGTGGACCTCGCCACCATCGGCCCTGTGCTGTACTCTGGCACCGTCACCAGCGAACATCGAACCGGTCTGTCTCGAAACAAGGTGCAGAGATGGGGCGCTTTCTGCTCGGCTCCACCGTGGTGATGCTGTTCCCGCAGGGCGCCCCCGCACTCACCACCGCCTGGCAGCCCGGCCAGCGCGTGCGAGCTGCGAGGCGATGAGCGCCGATCGTACCCCCGATGCTCCGGTCTGACCCTGCCTGCTGGCGTCGTGTCTGGGATGTGCCGAGGCAGGGCCTCGAAGGCTGGAGGGCCTGGTGGGGGTTCGTGATAACGTCAGCCGTTTCGGGCCCTTTCAGGCTCCTTCCGACCCTTTCCGACCTTCAGGACTTCAGGAAACCCCCGCCATGGCAGACACCATCACCATCTATCACAACCCCCGCTGCAGCACCTCCCGCAAGGTGCTGGACGCCATTCGCGCGTCCGGCCACGAGCCGGTGGTGGTGGACTACCTGAAGACCGGCTGGCAGCGTGACCAGCTGCAGGCCCTGCTGAAGAAGGCCGGCCTCACTCCCGCGACGATGCTGCGCACCAAACAGGAAGAGGCCAAGCCCTGCTGGCCCGCAACGCCAGTGATGCCGAGATTTTCGAGGCCATGCTGACGCTGCCCGTGCTGGTCGAACGCCCGCTGGTCGAAACCCCGAAGGGCGTGCGGCTGGTCCGCCCCATCGAAAAGCTGGACGAGATTCTGTGATGGGGCCGTGGCAGGCTGCCTTCAACCGAATTCGCCTGACGCAGGGCTGATCCAATGGCTGCAGTCGCAGCGCAGGGCAGACAGGCAGACAGGCAGACAGGCAGACAGGCAGACGCTGGTTTGGCACACACCATGAGGGGCGGCCTGGCGCCATCCCGGGCACCCTGGGCGATGTCCTGGCTCCCCTCGGGCATCCGTTGGGCGGAATCAGGGGCGCTGCGCGTCCTGTACAGTCGTCAGCCGGCGCGTCAGCGCATTCAGCAGTACCCGTAGGTCGGCACGAACATCAGGATGCAGATGGTCAGCTTGAACAGATGGTCCACCAGCGCAATGTGCGGCCAGTTCTCGCCATGAACGGATCCACACTGGCGTAGAAGGCAATCGAGAAGAACAGCACCGTATCCAGTGCATTGCCCACGAACATCGACGCCGTGGGCGCGGCCACCACGCCCGCAGGCCCTCGCAGCCGGTTGAACACGAAGATGTCCATCACCCTGCCCGAACGCATAGGCCGCAAAACTGGCCAGCGCAATGCGGAACACGAACAGGTCGAACGAGGCCAGCGCCCCCACCCCGTCCACGCCCCGTCGTGGAACAGCACCGAAATCACGTACGAGAGAAGCAGCGCCGGAAAACATCACGAAGAAGATGATCCGCGCCAGCCGCTGCCCGAAGATCCGCACCGTCAGTCCGTGGCCAGAAAGATGAACGAAAGCTCAGCGCCCCCAGGTGGAGTGCACCACGAACCCGCTGGGCAGCGTGAACGAAAAACGGAAACTGCACCAGATAGTTGCTCGACGCGATGACCAGGATGTGAAAGGCCACCAGCTAGCGCAACGCCCGCAGCTGCTGGGCGTCGGTGAAGTGAAAGGACGGGAGAGACTGAGCCATGGGAGGACGGCGGCTACCGCGCCGGGACAGGGGAGACGGGACGGTAGTATGCCGGGGACGGGCCGGTGGAATAGCCCAGCCGTGAAAAATGCAAAGCCCTTGCACACGTTTGCGAGCGCTGAACGCCTGGCCGGATGAGCCAGAAGGCGCCATGGGTGGCAAATGGCAATGCTGGATTGCCCGGGCATGCGGATCAAGTGCCGCAGGGTTTTTGCAGTGACTCAACAAAAACAGGCGAAAACGCCGTCATGGCCCGGACAATCCAACACACTTGATCTACTGCTGGTCGTGGAAGAACAGCCGCTCCCGCGCCAGCTCCTCGAAGCGCGTACCCAGCTTTGCCGTAGTTGGCAAAACGGATGGATGGCATGCCCCCCGCGCGGCGTGAACTCGCCGAACACCTCGATGTACTTCGGGTCCATCAGCGCAACTCGGGTCTTTCATGATGATGTTGATGCAGTCCCTCATGGAAGTCGCTGTGGTTGCGGAAGCTGAACAGGTACAGCTTGAGCGATTTGCTCTCCACCATCTTCTGCGCCGGGATGTAGCGGATGATGATGGTGGCAAAGTCCGGCTGCCCGGTGATCGGGCACAGGGCTGGTGAACTCCGGGCAGACGAACTTCACGAAGTAGTCGTTGCCCGGGTGCTTGCTGTCGAAGGCTTCCGAGCACGTCAGGGGGCGTAGTCGGCGCGGGTACTCGCTGCCCTGGCTGCCAAGGTGGGAAATGCCGTGGAGTTCAGATGGCTCTCGCATGTTGAATGAGCATGAGTTGTCGTCCCGGGCAAGTGCAGGCCGACGCAGGAGAGGCGCCAAGCGGTCGGAGGTGCAGACAGCTTTCGTCAGTCGGCCTGGATGCTCAAGGCGCTTTGACGTGCACTGGGCGCTCCCGGGCCTGTCGTGCGATCATCGTGAGCGCTTTCCCATGTCCCCGTTCCAGCCACCCGGAGCTTCCCATGCTGACCCGTCTGAAGTCGACGGCTTCAAGACCTTCGAAGGTCTGAAGGTCGATTTCATGCCCTTCACGGCCATCCTGGCAGCAACGCAGCCGGCAAGAGCAACCTGTTCGATGTGATCCAGCTGCTGTCACAGCTGGCTACCCGGGATGTGGCCGAGGCGGTCAAGCAGATGCGGGCGAGCTGCTGAACTGTTCCGGCAGACGACCACGGGGCGCTGCCGGCAGATCACCATCGCGGCGGAGGTGCTGGTCGATCCGGTTGTGCGTGATCCGTGGGGCAGCGAGGTCGAGCTGACGCACACCCGCATCCGCTACGAGGTTGTGCTGGAGCGGCGCGAGGTTCGGCCTGGTATCGAGCGCATTCTGGTGGTGCGGAGGCCGCCTTTCCCATCATGCGCAAGGATGATCAGTGGCGCTGGCGCAGCAGCCCTCTGCCGCCTTCAGGTCCACTACCCTCAAGCATGCGCGGCAGAAACCATGGCTGACCACGGAGGTGGCTCCGATCAGGAGGCCGTCATCGTGCACCAGGACGGCAAGCAGGGCCGCAACTGCCTCGGGCCAGCGCGGCCGAGGCCACGGTGCTCTACAGCATCACCAACGCCGAGTTTCCGCACCTGTTCGCCCTGCGTGAGGAAATGCGCCACTGGCGGCTGCTGCAGCTGGACCCGACGCTGCGCAAGCCGGTGCCGGTGCCGCTGCCTGACGAGCTGGAGCCGGATGGTTCGAATCTTTGCGGCGGTTCTCGCTCGCCTGAAAGCCGAGACTGCTCGAGTGTGCAGCCACGTGGCGTGCTGGACGACATTGCGGTGGATCTCAACAATCTGATTCCCGGCATTCGCAAAGCTGGACGCCGATCTGCACGACGCCAGCCGCGAATACCGTGTCGAGCTGACCATGCGCGACGGCTGCCCTTCAGTTCCCGCGTGCTGTCCGACGGAACACTGCGGGTTCTGGCCTTGCTGACCCTGCTGCACGACCCTGCGCACAGGGGGCTGATCTCGCTTCGAAGAGCCAGAAAAACGGTGTACATCCCGGGCGGGTGAAGCTGCTCGTTCGGCAACTGGGCAACATGGTGACTGATCCGCACGGCCATGAGGAGGGCAGGGTCATGCCGCTCAGCCAGTTCTTCCTGAACAGCCACTCGCCGGTGGTGCTGTCTGCCCTGCTGGAACGCGCCGAACAGGGCGAACTCCAGGTGCGCGAAGGGGCTGTCATGTTTGCCGATATGGCGACGGTGGTGGACCCAGTGCGGCAGGAGCGTCGTCGTCGTACCCGGCTGCGCTCCGTCAGGTCTGGCGTGCAGGGCATGCTGTTTGGTCGATAATCCTGAGGCCGCCCGTGTATGCTGTCCGGGGCGGTGCAGGACATGCTGCAGACCGCCAGCACGGAGGGTTGACCATGCAGTACCTGAGCCTGGCTACTCTATGCAGAAGGGCCGACAGACTATCGTTTTTGTCGCCCCTGTTGCAGCGGCTTTGTGAAGATATCGTGTCTGGATGCGCTGACCTGGTGGAGGTGAGCGAGGTTCTGGCGCTGGACGATTCTGATGAGACGTCAGGAAAGGAATCTGAGGACATCGCATTCTGGATGCGGCCAGGGTGGGGGCGTGGCGTATTCTGTCGTTCATGCCGATGGTGAAAGCAAGCCGGACCGGAGCAGACAGTGTAATGTCGCGCCGGCTCTTGACCTGCCTCAGAACGCACATGAGCGGGGATGGTGGATAGCGTTGGTGTGGTTCCAGTCCAGAAATCGAGTCATGGATTCTGCGGATGGTGATGCACTGCGTGAGGTGTTTTCCACTTCCCAGAGCGACCGGAAGCTTGGCGTACCTGCGCCAGCCAGTGTGGAGGGTGAGCCCGATCCGAACAGGTGCTGGCACCGCTATGACCAGGCGCGTCCGGGGGCGCGTAACCGCAGGCAGACTGAGGTTCAGTATTTTCAGGAGCTGGTGAGTGCGTCGCCGATGCGCTGCGCAGACTGAAGTCCTTCCGGTCGCTGGAAGCTGAACTGCGCCAGGCGCTGCGGGAGCTGAAAAATCATCCGGGGGTAGGTGGTGTGCTGGGGGTGCCTTGCGCTTGCGGTGAAAGTCAACCCCAGCCCGACGCACGGGCTCACACACCCGACGCCCTGTTCCAGCTTTTTCCGGCTGTTGTACCAGCCGCCACCCAGCTCCCGTCACTTCCTGTTCATCTGCCCGCCATGGTGGGCAGGGGCCTTCTGCCAGAGTGTGGCTTCCTGACGCGAGCCGGGCGTCAGGGCTGTCCACCCTGTCGACGTTTTGCCCCCGCCCGTCCATGGTCCGTTCCATCTCCGTTCCCTTCGCCGTGCCAGCCTGCTGCTGGTGGCTGCCCTGCTGGCCGCGTGTGGTGATGGGCGAAGCCGAGGGCGTGGCGCAGGATATCCCTGCACGATGGTGTCGGGCGGGCGGTGGCGGCCTTCCCTGTCCGTGATGGTGGGGCGATGATGAACAGGATGTTCATGCCGGTGACGATGTCGCCCCGAGGCGAAATGTGCGGGCCGGTGATGGTGCCTTCCGCGGCAGGGCGCTCACGCCGGCGAGGATGCCCTTTTTGCGTCAGGACACTCATGCTGATGGAAGGGCGCTTTTCGGGCGTATTCCGCCGTCCGGCCCCGCGTCGTTCCCCGGCCCCTGGCATGACTCGATGCCTGCCGGGCATGCAGCCGGTCCCCTGCGCCAGCCGGTCAAGGGGGCCGAGTTTGCCGAGGTGGTGCGCATCGATCTGGAATGGCGCGGGCTGCCGGTCAATCTGGACCGGGAGCGCATCACGGTACAGAAGGGGCGAGTTCATCGGCGGGCTGCTGGTGCGTGATGGCGAGCTGCGTTTCTACACCCTCAACGACCCCGGTCATCTGGTGGACGTGGAGTTTCTCATCCGTCTGCCCGGCCGGGAGGTGATCTTTGCCGGTCAAGATCGATTCGCTGCGTGCAGCGGAAGGTGCCGTGGTGGCATGGGCCGATGCCGTGCCGTCAGCGGATGCTGATCTGCTGGCTGGTATCGCTCTCTTCGGCCGGCGCAGTCCCGCCAGCTGGTGCAGCCCCGTCGGCTGGTGCAGCTTCGTCAGCCGGTATGGTCCCGTTGGCAGATGTGTGACGCCGCCCAGTGTCGTGCCGCCGGCCGTGGAGCGGGGAATGGATGTGTCGGCCTCGTGGGCGGGGGGCATCCGGCGGGTGTCCACGGGCGGAGAGGGCTGACGGGAGGCTTCCAGTCCGGGGCTGATGTTGGGCTGGCCCGCAGGCTGATGTCATTGGCAGCGGTGTGTCTGCGCGGGATGAGGCAGGCGACGCGCTGGCTTCATCGGTCACGCTGGCCGGTGCCTTCATCGGTGAGGACAGTCTGGGTGACCAGCCTGGCGGGGCGCAGGTGGCCATCACCGGGCCGTTCAACAACGTGCGTGTGGTGGCCACGGTGGATGCGCTGGGGCGTTTCTGCGGGGGGTCTGCCCGCCGGTTCCTACGATGTCACGCTGCTCGATACCCACCGCCCGAACTTCCTGACGGTGCTGCTGAAGGTGAACGAGGGCAGCACGCATGTGTCGATGAGCATTCCCTTCGAGGCCCGTTCGCGTGAGCGTTCCCGTCGCCCGGACAGCCGAACCTTTCGTGCCGACTGGCGCAACCAGACGCCGGTGATTCGGCAGGACGGGCAGGCGACGGGGCCGGTAGCTGCTGCAATGGTGCACGTTGCCGATTAGCGTGCTGCGGCGCCGCATGTCCGGATGGCCTCGTTCATCTCCTCGATGGAGACAACCCTGGCGGGTTTGCCGAACATGCCTTTCAGTGCGGTGACATCCCTGCGGGATGCACTCGAGCAGGAACCGGCCGTTCTTGTCCTCGACAAAGATGAGCCGGTCACCAGCGCGCACGCCCATCGCCTGGAGAAGGTCGTCGGGAAGGGTGATCCGACCGTTCGGTGTGATGGTTGCTGTGATCATGGTTTCTCCCTGCCCGTCACTATAACGCCGGATGGCTTGGGAGCCCATCATCTGCCCCGCGGTAGTCACCCACCCCCACCCCGGTAGAATCCTGCCACCATGACCACACAACAAGACGAGGTGCGCCGCCGGCGCACCTTTGCCATCATCTCCCACCCCGACGCGGGCAAGACCACCCTCACCGAGAAGCTGCTGCTGTACGCAGGGGCCATCCAGATCGCGGGCAGCGTGAAGGCGCGCAGGCGTCGCGTCACGCCACGTCCGACTGGATGGAGATCGAGAAGCAGCGCTGGCATCTCGGTGGCCAGCTCGGTGATGCAGATGGAGTACCGCGACTGCGTCATCAACCTGCTGGACACGCCGGGCCCAAGGACTTCTCGAAGACACCCTACCGGGTGCTGACGGCGGTGGATGCCGCGCTGATGGTGATCGACGCTGCCAACGGTGTCGAGCCGCAGACGCTGCGCCTGCTGAGGTGTGCCGGGCGCGCAATACGCCCATCATCACGTTCATCAACAAGATGGACCGCGAGGTGCGCGAGCCGCTCGAAACCCTGGACGAAATCGAGAGCACGCTGGGCATGCCCACTGTGGCCTTCACCTGGCCGGTGGGGATGGGCAAGAATTTCGGCGGGGTGATCGATCTGCGCGAGGAGCAGATGCGCGTCTTCCGGGCCGGGCAGGACCGTGCCGGCGTAGAAGACGACGAAATCCTGGCTGGCCTCGACAATGCCGAGGCACGCAAACGCTTCGGCATGTATTACGAGCAGGCGCAGGGCGAGATCGAGCTGGTGAGCGGCGCGTCCGAGCCATTCGACCGCGAGGCATTTCTGGCGGGCAAGCAGACGCCGTATTCTTTGGTTCGGCCATCAACAATTTCGGTGTGCGCGAGGTACTGGATGCGCTGGTCGATCTGGCGCCGCCACCCGGTGCGCGGCCTGCGCTGCAGCGGGTGGTGGAGCCCACCGAGCCGAAGTTTTCCGGTGTGGTGTTCAAGATCCAGGCCAACATGGACCCGGCGCATCGCGACCGCATTGCCTTTCTGCGCATTTCTTCCGGGCGTTTTCGAGCGCGGCATGAAGCTGAAGGTGGTGCGCAGTGGCAAGGAATTCCGCACGCAGAACGTCATGTCGTTTCTGTCGCAGCGGCGCGAGCTGGTGGAAGATGCCTGGCCGGGCGACATCATCGGCCTGCCCAACCACGGCGTGCTGCAGCTGGGCGATACGCTGACCGAAGGCGAAACCCTGCAGTTCACCGGGCTGCCGTTCTTTGCGCCGGAGCTGTTCCAGATCGTGGAGCTGGCCGACCCCATGAAGAGCAAGCAGCTGCGTACAGGGCTCACGCAGCTGGGTGAGGAGGGGCCATTCAGGTATTCCGTCCGCAGCTGGGCGGTTCGCTGTTGCTGAGCCATTGGCCAGCTGCAGTTCGAGGTGGTGGCCCACCGGCTCAGGACCGAGTATGGCGTGAAACGCGCTTTCTGCCGGCACGCTACCAGATGGCCCGCTGGGTCACGTCGGACGATCCAAACGAGCTGAAGAAGTTCATCGATGCCAACGCCGCCCGCATTGCGTGGGATTCGGTGGAGGCACCGACGTTCATGGTCACCTATCGCGGCGACCTGAACGTGGCCGAGGGCGCTGGCCCCAAAATCCGCTTCCACGCCATGCGCGAGCATGCGGGACTGGTGTTCCAGTCGGCCTGACGGAAGCCCGTTTGTGGTTCGCTGTCGCTGGTCCGGCAGCGGGACCACGACAGCAGGTCGATGCCTTGCCACGACTCTGGCACCAGGATGGTGGTATCGGCTCGTGTCCTGGCATTATCGACAGCGGGGCGGCTGTATCGGCCCCACCTTGCCATTGCCGTACGGTGGCATGGGGTTTTGCCGGGGGTGATTCAGGTGTTCGGGGTAAAACGGAAAAGAAGAATGAGGATCCCCGGCCGTGAATATCCTGATCGCACTGCTTCCCGCCCTGTTCTGGGGCATCCTGCCGCTGGTGGTATCGCGTACCGGCGGTACGCCCAGCCAGCAGATCGTTGGTACCACGGTGGGTACGCTGCTGGTGTCGATCGTGGTGGCATTTTCGTGCCGCCGCAGCTGTCGGCCGCGGTGTTCGGTTATGCCTTCGTGTCGGGGCCTGCTGGGCCTTCGGGCAGATGAACCAGTACCGCCTCGTTCGGGCAGATCGGCGTGTCCAACGCCATGCCCATTTCTACCGGCATGCAGCTGGTGTCGACCTCGCTGGTGGGCGTGCTGGCCTTTGGCGAGTGGCCTTCGGCACAGGAAAAGCTGGTGGGTTTTGCCGCCATTGCACTGATCGTGCTGGGCATCTATCTCACTACCCGGCAGGAGGGGGCCGGGCACAAGGGTGTGGACATGAAAGCGGGCGTGATCACGTTGCTGGTTTCCACGGTGGCTATGTGGGCTATTCGTATTTTTCCGCGGGTGGCCAACGAATGGGCAGGATGCCTTTCTGCCGCAGGCGGTGGGGATGGTGGTGTCGGCGCTGGTGATGTCGCCGCTGGTGCGTGACAGCCGTCCTTTCAGTCGCAAGACGGTGCAGAACCCGCTGGGCGGGTTCATTTTTGCGGCTGCAGCGCTGAGCTATCTGGTGTCTACCTACCGCAATGGCATTGCCACAGGCTTCACGCTGTCGCAGATGAACGTGGTGCTGGCCACGCTGGGCAGCATCTACATTCTGGGCGAGAAAGACGCCGAAAGAAATGCGCCATGTGCTGGCGGGTCTGGCGCTGGTGGTCATCGGTGGGTGATGATCGGCCTGAACGCCTGAACGCCTGAACGCCTGAACGCCTGAACGCTCGAACGCCTGGGCGCCCGCAAGTCGGCAGCGGGCAACGCCCGAACGCAGCAGCGCCCGAACGCAGCAACGCGAACGCCGAACGCAGGAACGCGACAACCGCCCGAATGCCCGGAGGGTTAGGCGTCCGGCGCGTGAAGCCCCGCGGCAGCTATTTTGCCGGCGCCGTCCGCTGCGTGCCGCGACCACGAAACAGCATCAGTCCCAGCCCGGAGGCCGACAGCGCCATGCCCAGCCACTGCTGCCAGCCAGCGGTTCGTCCAGGGCGATGGCGCCCGAGAGCATGGCCACCATCGGAATCGATGATGGGCGAGAGCGACACGAGTTTCGGAGGCAGCCAGCCGATCAGCAGGAACCACAGCAGGTTGCCGAACAGCATGGGGATCAGCATGATGTACGCCCAGGTCAGCCACGAGGTGGCCGAGGGCATGAACCAGGCGTGATCGCCCAGCAGCAGGGCGCCGGCCACGATGGGCAGCGAGGCCAGAAAAAGCTGCCAGCCGGTAACTACCGATACGGGGACGGGAATGGGGCGGTGCTTCATCAGCACGGTGGACAGCGCCCAGCCCGCCCCGGAAATCAGCCCGTAGAACATGCCCAGCGGGGCGTCGGCGTAGGCGGCAAAGGCGGGCACCATCAGCTACCACGATGCCGGCGATGCCCAGCAGCAGCGCCAGTGTCTGGCGCAGCGAGAATTTTCGCCAAACAGCAGCCACGACAGCAGCGCGGCCCACAATGGCATGGTGAAGCCCAGCAGGGCGGCCTGTCCGGACGGAATGAGGGTGGTGGCCAGCGTGGTGGCCACGTTCCACAGCGCCAGAAAGCCCCAGGCCGAGCACAGCAGCAGGGGCCAGTGCTGGCGCGGAATGCACAGCGAATGTCCCCGTGCGCCGGGCGATGAGCAGCAGGTGATGCTGGCCACCGGCATGGTCAGCGCGCGAAGGTCCAGACCGACACCTCGCGCACCGCCAGTGAAACAGCGGCCAGTTGGGTACCCCAGATGAACGGGAGCAGCACCATCAGCCAGGGGCGGGACGGGCGAGCGGACTGGAGGCTGTGCTCATCGGAGCGCAGGGTGGCTCAGCCCTGACCTTCTGTCGCCGAGTAGGGCTGGGCGCCGCGCTTGATTTCTTCCAGTGTCGAGTTCGCGGATCTGGCGGATCGGGTCGTCCAGCGCGCTCTTGGGCAGGGCGCCGGCCCGCTGGAAGACGATGACGCGCTCGCGAAACACCATCAGCGTGGGATGGAGCGGATGCCGAAAGTGACCGGCGGGCTGTTCTCCTCGTCGGTATTGACTTTGGCGAAGACGATGTCGTGGGTGCTCCTCCGAGACGTTCTCGAAGACAGGCGCGAAACTCTTGCAGGGCCGCAAAACTCACGGGGGCCCAGGGAGTCGAGAATGACGATGTCGTTGTTGCTGATGGTGCCGTCGAAGTCGGCGGTTTTGAGTTCCCTGACGGCCATGAGGGTTCCTGTGTGACGTTGCGGATACGCCGGCGAAGTCGGTGTGCGCCGCCATGCAGTCCGTGGCGGCTTGCGTCGCCTGCAGCCGCTGCTCGTGGGGCATGCCCGCCTGCAGGCAGCCGTTCTGGCCCGCATGGCAGCCAGTGGATCGGCATGCGGGCAAGGACTCGGCGGCGTCCGGTTCGTGGGCATTGTCGTTGATGCATCCGGACGCGGCAAGCCGTGGGTTTCAGAGCGTAGCCTGCGTGCCGGCATACGGCCGGCAGTCGTGGAAGAGGGTGCTCCGTGAAAGGCCGCCTTCTATAATCGCAGGGTGTCTTGATGTGTTCGTGTGTGGTCGGGAGGTGGCATGCAGCCAGCATGTGGCAGGCGTCGGTGTTTGGCCCCTGGTGGCGGGTGCTGGTGATGCCGGGGTTGCGCAGCCGGCATGGGCGCGCCCGGGTTTCCGGCTGGCAGGCGCCCATGCGCGGCTGATACCTGCGTGGCCGTCTGGTTTCCCGTGAAGCACGCTGCCCTATGTGCGTCGACGGTGGATGTGCCCTCGCGACGGCACGCATCCACCGCAGGACCGTGAATCGGATGCGGCCGCTGGAAGATGCGGAGGCGCGTCCGACGCTGACGGCGCTGGTGCCGCTGGACCGCACGGGCCGCCTGACGCTGACGCTCGACTGCGCGCCTCTCCGGGCGCTGCTCGACGACACGTCGCCGCTGGCGGTGGGTGACGAGTTCGAGGGCAGGGTCTATCAGCGCACGTCGCAGGATGAATACCGCGGCGAACTGCTGGCCGTGCTGCTGCGGGGGCCGGAGACGAGGTGCTGGTCAATTCTCGTCCGGCCGCAGGCCGGCGCCCTCGTGCCGGTACCGGCGCGGCCATACCGTCTGCGTGGATCGGTATCGGCCACTGCCCCGGCGCCAGCAGGGAAGAAAGCTGCGGCGCGGGCAAGGCCGCAAAAGGCCCGCAGTGAAAAGCCCCTGCAGGGCAACGCGCCGTGCGCCGTAATACTTTCGGGCAGGAATGCGCCGCAGGCGCGAAGCGATTGACGCGGACTACGCTGTCTGACGGCTCCATCGTGATAGCTGCCATCGGCGCAAAGCACGGATCGCATGCCTTGGGGGCCTCTACAAAGTCCTGTGGCACTTTGGCCTCCATGATCGTGCGATCCAGCGCGTTGTCATTTGCCGCCACTAGCCCCGACATTGCCGACAGGGCGCCTTCTGGCTCATCCCGATCCTGGGTCCAAAGCGATACTTTTGTATGCCTGAAGCCATTGGGTACCCGGCGCCTGTGGCCTTGTCCGGCGCGCCCACAGGGGCGTACGGAGACGTAGTGAACCATGCACACCTGGCCTCGTAGGCGTTGCACGGCCTCACCCATTTTTGTGGCCGTCGGTCGGCCCATGCCGAGGGAATGCCGCGGTGGCGCTGGATTTGCCGGGCCGTTGCGGGGACCATAGGGCTCTTTGCGTTCTGGACGGGTGGGTGCCGGATGGCGCGTGTCACGAACTCATTCGGCTAGCTGGCCCCGAAGTCCCCGCGCAGGTCCCGAGTGAGTCCATGACATGTTCCAGGGTGGCGAGGGCCTGTCCCTCTCCCTCATGCCATTTTCTGCTGATTTTCTGCGCGGCCCTGCCGTGGGTACCGTACTGCTGGCGCTGGCCGGCGCCGCTGCCGGTGACAGGCGGAGCAGGCGCGCCCGGACGCGTGACCGGCTCCGTATCTGGTGTCATGCGCGATGATATTCACGGCGGTGCTGGTGCTGGTGCTGATGCCGGTGCCGGTGCCGGTAGCTGCTGTCGCCCGGCCTTCCGGTCAGGATGCACCGCCGTCACTTCAGGGCGCTTCGCAGCCGGGCCGCACGGATGCCCGCGCACTGTCCCATCGTTACCGTCTGCCCGTGTGGGAGCTGGGGCTGGGGCTGTCGGCCATCACGCTGCCCGATTATCGCGGGTCGGACCGGCAGCGCCAGTATCTGCCGCCTTTTCCGGTCTTTGTTTACCGTTCGCCGCATCTGCGGGTGGACCGGGGCGGGATCCAGCCGATCTGTGGGACAGCGACCGCTACGAGCTGATGTGAGCGGCTGCCTCGCCGCCGGTGCGTCGCACCACGACGGGGATTCGTGCGGGCATGCCACGGCTGAAACCGCTGTGTTCGGATCGGGCCGCGCCTGCAGGTGCACCTGTGGCGGGATGCGCAGGCAAAGCAGGAGCTGCGGCTGGAGCTGCCGCTGCGCTACGCCATGCCGCTGGGCCGTCTGCAGAACCGGGGCTGGGTGTTCAGCCCCAGCCTGAACTGGCGGGTGAATGATGTGGTGGGGCTGTCGGGCTGGAATTTTGCCGCCTGGGCCGGGCCGGTGTTTGCCACGCGCACCTGGCACCATTATTACTATGCGGTCGAGCCACAGTATGCGCGCAGCTGGCGGCCGGCCCATGCGCCGAAAGGCGGCTGAGCAGCGGAATGGACATGACGCTGTCACTGAACAAACGCGCTATCCGTCGGCCTGGGCGGCCGGCTTCGTGCGGGCCAGCAACCTGAACGGTGCCACGATTGCCAGCTCACCGCTGGTACGCCGCCGTACGAATGTGACAGCCGGTGTGGTGGTGGGCTGGCTGTTCGCCCACTCAGCAGGAAGAGGTGCAGCAGACGGACAGTGCTGCTGCCGGCCCGGGCAGTGTGCAGGCAAGCGGGGCGTGCGTGGGTGGGGACGCGTGTGCACAAAAATGTACGCCCCTTCGTCGGCAGAACAGTTGGAGCTGCGTACAGCACGGTTGGGCGTGCATGTTTGGGCGCACGCCCGGCTGGGTGGGCGTTGTGCGCCCGCGGACCCAGGACGCGCGCGGGGCGTCGCCGCCGGTCAGCCGGTACGACGACGGAAGGTCTGTGCGGCGTGATGCAGCCGGTCACGCAGCAGCATCGGCAGGTGGGCATGCCGGTGCCGGCGGGCGTACTGCTTCCGGCGTGCCAGCAGGCGCGACATGTCGACGGCGGGCCGTACGCTCATCAGGTTGATGGCCCGCTGCTGTCGCAGCTGGGCGCGCAGGCGGGTCAGCTCGCGTTCGCTCTCGGCCCACGAGCGCCGGGTTTCCTGCAGTACGGCCTCGAGGGCCTGCACGCTGGCCCTGCAGGCTCACCCGGCGGGTTTCGCCCTGCAGGTGGGGCTTCGCGCCACCGGCTGAGATCGCTTCGCAGTTGCGCAGCAGGCGGGCCTCGCGGCTGTTGCGCAGCTCCAGGGCCAGACGCTGCTTGAGCGCATTTACCTCGAAGGCATGGCGGTCGAAAGCCGGGGTTGGGCTGGTGCCCCGGGGGACGCCAGCATCTGCAGGTGTTGCGGCGGCCGCGTGGGGTGGGCCGCGCTGTTTGCGCTGGCCACGTGGTGCGCGAGGCGGCGCCGTGCATGGAGGTAGGTGCTGTGCGCATGGCCGGAGGCCATCTCTGCCGGGGAAGGTGTGGACGGCGTGTCTCCACCCGTGGCGTGATACGTGGATTCGGTATGTGCCGAACCGGTAGCCGGATGTGGGGCGGATGTGGCACGCCCCTGCTCCTGCACCGCCTGCGCGGCCTGCGTGGCCAGCAGGGCCCGGCGCATCTGCAGGGCCTGGCCGGCAACCCGGAGCGTTCTGGGCCAGATTGCTGATGGCGGCGGTGGTGTGCCGCATGCTTTTTCGTTCAGTTCGGCGTAGGAGGCTTCGGCCGAGGCGGAGATGCGCGTCAGCGGGCCGCGTGGGTCATGCTCATCCTGCAGGAAGGCGTTGGCCGGGCCGCGGGCACCCCTGCTGCGTCGGAGCGCCGTCGGCACGCCCGTCCGGGGCGGCATGGAAGGCGGTGTCGTCCGGCCGGTGGGAGGGCTGCGAAGCCTGCCTGCCCCTGATCTGCCTGGAGCCGTCTGTGCGGCCTGGGCCTGGCGGGCGGCGCGGGCGCGCTGTTCGGCGTGCCGGATGTTGGCGCGAATGGCTGCGCGACGGGCGAGGTCGGCCGTGGTGAGGGTGTGCCCCGTCGATGACCCTTCGGGCACTTCATCCTGCAGCGCCATGATGGAGGTGTAGCGTGGTGACCGACGGTGGGCTGGTGATGGTGGTGGTGTGGGTGCCTGTCAGGCTGTCGGCATCTGCGAGGCTGGCGCGGTGGGGCTGTCAGCGGGGTCTGCAGGGTCTGGGGGGTTGCATCAGCAGAAGAAGCTGCTGCCATGCTGCATGCGGTAATTCTACTGCATTGTCGGGGATGCTGCAGGTGCTGTGGCAGCGGCCGTGAGGGTGGGGGTGGCTGCCGGTACTGCTGCTGTGTCAGGCTGGGGGCTGTGCGTCTGGGGCTCTGTGCTGGGTGTGCACGACGTGCTGGGCATCAGGTGTCCGGCTTTCGCCCGTGACGGGCTGTGTTTCGTGCGCCGGTTTTTCGTGTGGGGCGTTCGTGACGGGCTGTGTACCGTGCGCCCGGTTTTCGTTGGGCGTATCTGCGGTGGGCTGTGCCCCGTGTTTCCGGTTTTCGTGAGAGGCATCCGCGGAGGGCTGTGCCCCGTGTTTCCAGTTTTTCGTGAGAGGCGTCCGTGGAGGCTGCGTCCCATGTGTCCGGGTTTCGTGAGGGATGTCCGCAGTGGGCTGTACACCCTGTATCCGGGTTTTGTGCGGCGCGTCCGTGATGGGTTGCGCACCGTGTTTCCCGTGGTGCGCGGCAGGCTGGGCGCCGTGTGTCAGGGCTTCCTGCCGGGCGCGCGCAACGTGTTGCGCCAGCCGGGCCTTTGAGGGCCTCGATGCTGCGGGCCTGCTGGGCCAGTTTCTGGCCTCGCTCCAGGGCCATGTCTTCCGCCAGCAGACGGCTTTCTTCCATGTCGGCCCGCTGTTCGCGGTTGCGCGCTTCGATCAGGCGTGACACGGCATGGTTGCGCCGCGCGGCCTGGATCAGCCAGGCCAGTGCAGCCCAGCAGCAGGACAAGCGCCAGCACCACGCCATAGGCGGTGCGTTCGGCGATTTCCGAAAGGTTCAGCGGGATATGGAGCCAGGATATTCGACAAAGCCATTCCGTCCCAGAGGTTGAGTTCTGGTGTGCCGTGTGTTGCGATTTGCCGACGTTTGCCGCAAAAAGACAGCACGGACGTTCGCTTCTTCGATAGTTTGCCAAATTTCGACATCAATTCGCGTTCATGCGTAACGTAACGACGCAAAAACGCAGCAAAAATGCAACGATAGTCAGAATAATGTGGTGACTTTTAACTGTCCCGACGGGCTTTGGGGCCGTTTTCAGGGGTTTGTGTTGCTCTGGGGGAACGCGCAAATCGGTTTGTTTCCGAACTGGTTTGTTGGTGATTCTGAATTAAGAATTCAAAAGACTGTATCGGTGTTTCTGTTCTCCGGTGCGTCGCGGTTGTGGCGCAGACCCTGTGCATGCCATGGAGGCGTTCGCACTGCGTGCCTTGGGGGTGGAATCTGGCCTGCCCCTCATGTCGCCTTTTGGGTGGAACCAGGCCAGCCCCTCCTGTCTCAGGGGGCCTTCGCCTCGCGGTGCTCCCTTTGGGCCTCCAGGGCGTGAACGGCGGCGTCAGAGAACAGCCACGGCCACCGTGACGCGATTGCGGCCGGCGCCCTTCGAGGCGTAGAGCGCCCGGTCGCTGACGTTGATCAGGCCGTCCGGGTCGGAGGCGTGTTCCGGGTAGGCGGCCACGCCGATGGATACGCTGACCGGGGTGCCGCCCACCACTTCCACGCGCTCGTTGACGCGCCGGCGGATCTCGTCGGCGCGGCGCTTGGCGGAGGTGCCGTTCAGGCCCGGCATGAGGATCGAAAGCTCTCGCCACCCCAGCGGCAGACGATGTCGCCCGCCCGGGCGCTCTGGGTGAGCACTTCCGACACCCGTCGCAGCACGCGGTCGCCGGCCTCGTGGCCGTAGCGGTCGTTCAGGCGCTTGAAGTGGTCGATGTCCACCATCTGCAGGGGCCAGTGGCGAGCGGGCACGGCTGGCGCGCTCGAATTCGATGGCCAGCTGCTCGTTGAAGTAGCGACGGTTGAACAGGTTGGTGAGCGGATCGCGCAGCGAGCCTGTTCCAGCGTCTGGCGCAGCGTGAGATTGGCCATGAACTGCGCCACGTTGCTGGCAAAGAGACGCTGGATCTTCTGGTTGGCGGCGGTGCGCTCGGCGTTGTCGCCCAGGAAGGGCTGGTCGCTGCGCAGGCAGATCAGGCCGGTGGCCTGGCCGTTGGCGAACATCGGCATGCAGCAGCTGTGGCGGTTGGGGCCGATGCTCAGGTGATGCAGCGCAGGCCGATCTGGTTTTTCGTCGTAGGGGATAGGCCTGGCTCTGGCGCAGGCCCCAGCAGTCGTTCAGGTGCAGGGGTCTCGGCGGTTTGTTCTGCAGGCCCCAGGAGCCCAGCAGGCGAAAGCGCGCCTGGCCCGGTTCGATGATGTAGATGGAGCCGGAATCGGCATGGAAGAGCCGGGTGGCGAATTCGCCCGCCACCCGCGCAGCCTCGTTGGGCGTGGGGCAGGATTGCAGCATGTCGCTCAGGTCCCTGCAGGATGCCATAGGCGCGGGACTGGGCGCGGGTGGCTTCCAGCATGGTGGCGAGCTGGTTGGCGGTCTCGCGGTAGGCCAGTGTGCGGCCCTGGACCTGCTGCTGCAGTTCGGCGGCCACCTTGCGCAGCTCGTCCTGCACCTTCATCTGGTCGCTCAGGTCGGTGATCACCGACAGGGCTGCTGCCGTGGCGCTGCCCTGGGTCATGGGGTGCTGGAGATCTGCACGGCCACCAGTAGTGCCGTCGGGACGCAGCAGGTGGCACAGGGTGCGCACGGCCTCGCCGCGCTGCTGGCGCTGCAGCAGGGTGATGATGTCCGGGCGCTCGGCCTCGGGCACCATCTCCGCAGGGCGCGGCCCTTCACCTGTTCGGGGGTGGTGCCCAGCATGTCGGCCAGGTGCGGGTTGGCAAAGCTGATGCGGCCGATGCGGTCGACGATCCAGATGCCTTCGGACGCCGTGTCCATCAGCAGCCGGTAGTGGGCCTCCGACAGGGCGATGACTTCGTTGGCCTGGCGGATGCGCGCGAGTTCTTCGGTGAGCTGCTGGTTCTTCTTCTCCAGCAGGGTGCGCGAGGGCAGGGGACGCCAGCTGCCGGCCGGCCGGGACCAGCCAGCCCAGGATGAGCGCGGCGGTGAGCAGGGCGCAGCTGCGCAGCGGCCACACCATGCCCTGGCGCAGCGGATCGGTGATCAGCGCGAGGCTCTCTGCCAGAAAGCTTGCACAGGTGACGCCCACCAGCGCCGTAAGCCACCACAGGTTCTGCCGTCCGGGCTGGCGCGGCTGCTGGAGGCTGAAGCGGACCAGCATGAAGGTGGCGATGAACGAGGGTCAGGGCGAACGGCAGGCTGACCCCGATGGCAAAGACCGGGAGCGTGTGGGCAGAGATGGTGTGCATACCGATACTCTATCGAACCCGGGCGTTCCGGCAGGGGAGGAGCCGTCCGTCCGGCAGACGACCGGCGGCAGGCATGTGGCAGACGGTGGCCGCCGGCCGCACAACGGTCCGTCCCGCCGGTCCATGTGTCTCATCCGAACAACACCTGCGGGTGCTTGCTGCAACATTTTTGCACAGCCGCTTTGTTGCAAAGTAGTTATAAATTGTAACTTCGCCAAGACATTCCGTCAGAGGGGCGGAAAGTGTCGGCCTGGCAGTCACTGCGGGTGGCCAATGCCGCCGCAAGGCAGCCGGCGGAGGGCGCTGGCCATGGAAATGTCCGGCCGGCAGGCAAGCCCTGCGGGCCGGGACCCTGCCGGGCGTGGCAGCCCTGCTGGACGTGCACCTGGTGCATCGCGGCGTCCGGCTTGAGGGACCGCCCTGCGCCTGCCGGGTAGGTGCTGCGTTCCGCGGCAGCGTACAGGAGCCAGCAGGGGGCGGCGCAGGTGGCCGGCCTGCTGCTTTCGGTCTGCCGTTGACGCGAGCCCAGGCCGGGCTGGCGATGTTTCAGGCCGGATTGGCGATGTACGGGGCAGGGCTTCGCGCAGCCCTGTTCCAGCGTGCGGCTGGGCACGTAACCCAGACGCTCGCGGCTGTGGCTGATGTCGGCCAGCGAATGGCGCACATCGCCCGGACGGAGATCCTGGAAGACCGGGTCGGGCATGTTCAGTTCGGGCTTTTCTTCGTGCAGCAGGCGCTTGAGCAGGTCGGCCAGTTCGAGCAGCGTGGTGCGGAACGAGGCGGCCACGTTGAAGACATCGGTGGTGCCGGCCGGGGCTTCGGCCAGGTCAGAGCGTGCCCGGATGTTGGCCTGCACCACATTGTCGATGAAGCAGAAGTCGCGGCTTGTCTGCCCATCTCCCGTTGATCTTCACCGCTTCTTCGCGCAACAGGGCGGCTGTCCAGCGCGGAATGACGGCGGCATAGGCGCCGTTCGGATCCTGCCGGGCACCGAACACGTTGAAGTAGCGCATGCCGGCGGTGCGCATGCCGTAGCTGCGGGCATAGACGCCGGCAAAGAGTTCGTCGGCGGCCTGGTGGCGGCGTAGGGCGAGCACGTTGCCAACGGTGTCTTCCACCTTGGGCAGGCGGGGATGGTCGCCATACACCGAGCTGGACGAGGCGTAGACGAAGGATTTCACACCGGCCGGGCGGGCGGCGTCGAGATTTCGGCGAAGCCGGTGACGTTGGCCTTGAACGAGGGCCAGCGGCGTGGCCATCGAGCGGGGCACCGAGCCCAGCGCGGCCTGGTGCAGCACGTAGTCGACACCCTCGACGATGCGGGTGCAGAAGTCGCGGTCACGAGACGGTGCCTTCCTCGAAGTGCAGGCCGTTCTGGCCGGCGGCCCGGGTGCTGGCCATGATGGCGTCGATGTTGGCCTGCTTGCCGGTCGAGAAGTCGTCGATGGCAATCACGTCCTGGCCGGCCAGTGCCAGGGATTCTGCCAGGTGGGAGCCGATGAAGCCGGCCGCGCCGGTCACGAGCCAGCGCGCCTTGCGCCCGGCCATCAGGGAAGAAACGTCCATGGGATGTGAAAAAGGTGTGATCTGGAAGGTGTTCGGGATGCCCTGCACGGGCAGCCGGAGGGAGGCATACAGGAAGTACCGGGCCCGCCGGCCGGCATGGCTGCCGGTCGGGCGTGGCTGGCTGGTCGCTGTGCTCGCTGCCAGGCCGGCGGGGCCGGTTGGCTGGCGGAGGGGGTGCACCGTAGCGTGGACGGTACATGCGGGCCTTTAAGATAAACGAGGACGGAAGTTCACGTGTGAAAATGTCCCTACAGCATTCTAATTCTCTGTACAGGTTTCAAATTGTTGCGAGGGATCAACAGCGGGGCGGGCATACTTCTCACGCCTTCTGTCGCGGGTAAGAGTAGCTGATGCACAGCCCATGTTTCAGTCATTTGCACCCATGCCAACCTCTGCCTTCGCCTCATTGCTGATTGCCTTCGTTGCCGCAGCTGGCGCCGTGCCGCTGCTGCGCGACCTCCTGCGCGCAGCAAGCCTGCCGTGCGTTCTGCCGAGTGCCGTGGCGCATGGCCATGGGGGTGGCCGTGGCTGCGTTCTACTCCGATCCTGGCCGGCCTCCGACCGGGGCCTCATCTTCGGGGCGGCCTCGCTGGTGCTGGCGGGCCTGTGGCTGGAACCCCTGGTGGCGAAGCCGTTCGGCGCCACCGTGCGCCGCGTGTTCGAAATCGTCGGCACGGCAGTGGCGGCGGTCTTCCTGTTTGCCTGGCTCGATCATGGCCGGGTCACCTGGTCGGTGGGCTTCATGATGCTCGCCGCCGTCAGCGTGCTGCTGCCCATCGCCGCCTCACGCTCGACCGCCTGCCGAAGGCCGCGCCGGCGCTGCCGGCCGCCATGGTGGTGGTCCAGCTGCTGCTGCTGATGTTCTTCGGCGCGGCCAATGCCGATGGCGGCTCGCGCTACTCGCTGTATGAGGAATTTGCCATCGTGGCGCTGCCGGTCATCGGTGCGCTGGTGGGCTGCCTCATCTACCTGTCCAGCATGCCGTGCGCGCGCATCCCGGCATTGCGGTGGGCGCGGGCGGTCTGCTGGGCCCTGGGCTCATGGTGTCGTGGGGCAGCCTGCGGCTGGGTTCCATCACCGCCGAGGTGCGCGGTGGTACCACGGCCCTGCTGTGGCTGGTGGCCGTGCCGGTGTTCGAGTTCGTGCGCAGTGGCTGGCCCGGGGGCGGCCCGCGTGGCAGCGCTGCGCTGGCTGGATGGCTCGCCTGCGCTGCGTCGCCTGCTGCAGTCGGTGCGTACGGCCCATTACTCGCCGGTGGCGCTGGTCGGCATCCAGGCGGTGCTGGGTCTGGCGGGCATCGGCCTGTGCAAGCTGGAGGTGTCCGGCTATCTCGCTGACGCTGGCCCTGTGCGGTGTGGCTGTGGCCTACATGGTGGTGCCGGTACTCATCTCCTGGCGGCACCCGGTCGGGCTGATGCAGGGTCTGCCGCAGCATGGCAGTGATCATGCCTGAATCCGGCAGATGGCCGTTGGCTCCCCGATGCGCCGGTTCGGGGGCGCCGGTGTTCCTGCCGGCTTTCCGTCAGGCCCGGCGGTCTGCGCGTGGCGACCGCCGGGATGAATGCGATGTTCCAGCTCGCCTGCCGTCTGATTTCCTGCCGACTTCCCGACTGTTCCTCCCCGACCGGTCTGCCCGATGCGGCAGACGCCCCAACTCGGTCACCTGGTCCATGCGCGCATTCATCCATTACCTCCGAGTCCGCTTTGCCGTGCTGCCCGTCGTCGATGCCCTGGTGCTGGTGGGCTCGATGGTGCTGGGCTACCAGATCCGCCTGCTCAACGAGGATGGCCTGGTGTTCTCCACCCTGCAGGGGTGCTGTTCGCCACGCTGATGATGCTGACCATGACGGCCTTCGGGCTGTACAGCCGGCAGCAGGACGAACCCTTCCGGCAGGTGGTGCAGAAGGTCTTTGCGTCATATCTGGTCACGCTGCTGGCGCTGTCGGTGGTGTTCTATGTGTTCCCCGACTCCGAAGTGGGGCGGGGCGTGTTTGCCATTGCCTCGGTGTTCGGGCTGATGGGCATTCTGGTGGTGCGCTATGTGGCCTTCCGGGCGGGCTTCCTGCATCGCCGTGGCCGCCGGGTGATGGTGATGGGCGAGGGCGAGGAGGCCGACCAGGTGCTGGCCATCCTGGCTGGCCAGCCCCGTGCGCATCTGGTGGCGCAGGTGCCGGCCTGTGGCCGGGCAGCCGATGCCGGGCCCGGCGAGAAACTGATCGATGTGGCGCGTCGGCACAGGGTTTCCCACATCGTGGTGGCGGCGCACGAGCGGCGTGGCGGGCGCATCCCGCTGGACGAGCTGCTCGAATGCAAGCTGGCCGGCATCCAGGTGCTGGACCTGCTGAGCTTTACGAGCAGGAGCTGGGGCTCATCCGCCTGAGCTACCTGCGCACCGGCTGGCTGGTCTATGGCGACGGGTTTTCGCAGGGCACGACCCGTGCCATCATCAAGCGGCTGTTCGACGTTTCGGTGGCGTCGTGCCTGCTGCTGCTGGCCTCGCCCGTGATGCTCATCACGGCGGTGGTGATCCTGCTGGAGACGGGGACGGCCCATCTTCTTCCGCCAGGAGCGCGTCTGTGCGCCGGGTGAGTCATTCGACATTCTCAAGTTCCGCTCGATGGTGCAGGATGCCGAGAAGGACGGACCGCGCTGGGCCACCGTGGGGACGCCCGCATCACCCGGGTGGGACAGTTCATCCGTCTGACCCGGATCGACGAGCTGCCGCAGCTGATCAACGTGCTGCGCGGCGAGATGAGCTCGTTGGCCCACGCCCGGAAAGGCCATATTTTTGTCGAAAAACTGAATCAGCGGGTACCATGTTACGATATGCGGCACTACGTGAAGCCCGGGATCACCGGCTGGGCCCAGGTGCGTATGGATTATGGCGCTTCCGTGGAAGAGGCCATGGAGAAGCTCGAATACGATCTTTTTACGTCAAGAACCACTCTTTGTTTCTGGATTTCATGGTTTTTATTTGAGACCATTCAGGTTGTCCCTTCGGAAGAAGGGTGCGCGTTGACCTCACAGTGTGGAAGAATATGACAACGGTTGCAGTAGTCGGTTTGGGATATGTTGGCCTGCCTCTGGCCATCGAGTTTGGTAAGTACTTCGATACGGTCGGCTTCGACGTCTCGAAAGCAAAGGTTGCCCGTCTGCAACAGCACAACGACTGTGACCGGCGAGGTCGAGCAGAGCGATTTCGACCTGGCCACGAAGCTGAAGATCACGGACGACCCGAAAGAGATCAGCGAGGCCGACAGCATGGTGGTGGTGGCCGTCCCCACCCCGATCGATTCGGCCCGCCTGCCGGACTTCACCCGCTGGTCTCGGCCAGCAAGATCGTCGGCGCCAACATGAAGAAGGGCGCCACGGTCATCTACGAATCCACCGTGTGCCCCGGTGCCCACCGAGGATGTCTGCATCCCCGTGCTGGAAGAGAACTCCGGCATGAAGTGGAAGACCGACTTCAACGTCGGCTACTCGCCCGAGCGGATCAACCCGGGTGACAAAGCAGCACCGTCTGCCCACCATCGTCAAGGTCGTCTCCGGCGACACCGACGAGACACTCGAGAAGGTGGCGAAGCTGTACGAGCGCGTGATCACCGCCGGTGTGCACCGTGCCAGCAGCATCAAGGTGGCCGAGGCCGCCAAGGTGATCGAGAACACCCAGCGCGACCTGAACATCGCCCTGATGAACGAGCTGGCCATCGTGTTCGACCGCATCGGCATCGATACGCTGGAAGTGCTCAAGGCCGCCGGCTCAGTGGAACTTCCTGCCGTTCCGCCCGGGTCTGGTGGGTGGCCACTGCATCGGCGTGGACCCGTACTACCTGACGCACAAGGCCCAGATGCTGGGCTATCACCCCGAGGTGATCCTGGCCGGCCGTCGCATCAACGACAACATGGGCCAGTTCATTGCCGAGCAGACCGTCAAGATGCTGGCCCGTCGGGGTCTGCAGACCGCTAGCCAGACCGTGATTGTGCTGGGTCTGACCTTCAAGGAGGATGTGCCCGATCTGCGCAACTCCAAGGTCATCGACGTGGTGCGCGAGCTGGAAGCCTATGGCATCAACGTGCTGATCCACGACCCGATTGCCGACAAGGAAGAGGCTCACGAAGAGTACGGTGTCGATCTGGTCGACTGGGACAAGCTGCCCAAGGCCAACGCCATCGTGGCTGCCGTGTCGCACCAGGCCTATCAGCAGCAGGGCCTGCCCGCGCTGCTCGACAAGCTGGTCGACAAGGGCGTGTTCATCGATGTCAAGAGCGCCTGGGATCCGGCCGAAGTCAAAAAGGCCGGCAAGGCCGTCTGGCGTCTGTGATCGCCGCATGGTGATGTGACCAGACCACCACGACGGCCGTCGCGGTGGGAGCATCTGGAAGAGCGCTGAATCAGGGAGGCTGCGTGCCCTGCATGGTTCGGCGCTTTTGTTTTCTGCCGCGCCAGCTGGTGGCTGTGTTGTGCCTGCTGTCCGGCCTGTGCTGCCGGGGGTATGGGCTGCGTGGCCTGTGCAGGCTGCGTGGGCGGCAGACCGTGGTGTGGGGGCACCGTGGCCAGCAATGCGGGCGGTGTTCCGTTGTTTCTGTGTTCTCTGGGGGTTGACCGTCATGGTGCCCATCGACATTCCGGCAGGCGGCGGCCGGCGGCTGGCTGCGCTGCTATCACTGCCCGCCCTCGAGGGGGCCGATCGTGGCCGCGGGGTGCTGATTCTGAATCCCGCTCGGACGGGAGGCGGTGCGGGCGCACCGGCTGCTGCGTGTGCTGGCCGACCGGCTGGCGCGCATGGGCGTGCATAATGCTGCGCTTCGATTTTCATGGGTGCGGCGATTCGTCCGGCGATGACCTGGACGGCGAGATGAAGGGCTGGCAGCTGGATGCGCTGGCTGCCCACCAGTGTCTGCGCCAGAAGGCCGGTACCGACGCGATTGGCTGGCTGGGCATCCGGCGGCTTTGCGGTGGGCTGGCAGGCTGCGCTGCGGTTTGGTGGACATGATGGCGCACCGGATGCAGGGGCGCTGGCCGGGGAAGCAACCGTGCCGGAGAGCCAGGCGACAGGGCGGCGAGACCACGGACAGGGCCGGTGAGCGGTGCTGGCCCGCTCGCCTCGTGGCCGCGACACGCGCCTGGACATGCTGACCGAGGGGCGCCACCCGACCGGCTGATCGGCTGGGATCGGTGGTGCAGGGACGAGCCTATCTGGACACGCTGTGGCAGGGACCATCAGGCCGCGCTGCGTCTGGCCTTCAGCCTGCCGACGGTGCCGGATGCTGCGCTGAAGCGCCAGCAGGCTGAGGCCGACCTGTCGGAGGCGATGGGCTTTGCGCTGTCACCGCGGCTGGTACGGCACATCCGCAGGCTGGACCGCCAGGACTGGTCCACGCTGCCCGTGCAGCACGTGGCGGTCCCTGCGGGCCAACGGCGCGCTGCCGTGGCCGGAAGACCGCCGGCCGGCCGGCCTGACGCTGGTGCCAGTGGATGTGGTTTCGACTGGACCTCGGAAGAGGCGCTGAACACACCGCTGGTGCCGGATGCGGCACTGAAACGCCCTGCTGCCGTGGCTGTCGGAGGGAGTTCCATGGCTGAGATGAACGGGCAACGGAGAAACCGCAAGGGCAGGCGCGTCCGGAATCCCGGGCTGGTGCCACATCACCAGCAGCCACGGTGTCACCGGGGTACCGCGAACGGCTGGTGCAGTTCGGGGCGGATGATCACCTGATCGGGACGCTGACGGAGCCGGCTGCTGGAGCATCGTGTGGCGTGATCTTCCTGAACTCCGGCGTCATTCACCGCATCAGGCCGCACCGCGTGCATGTGAAGCTGGCGCGGGCGGTGGCCGAGACGGGCTGCCGTCGCTGCGGCTGGACCTGACCGGGCTGGGCGACAGCGGGCGCACCCGGGCCACCGATGGCATGCTGGCGCAGGTGAGCCGCGATATCCGCTCGGCCATCGATCTGCTGCAGGCGCAGACCGGGGTGCAGCGCGTGGTGCTGGCCGGTATCTGTTCGGGGGCCGAATACGGCTACCAGTATGCGCCGGACGATGACCGCGTGGCGGGCTGGTGATGGTGGACGGCTCGGCACTGCCAACCGGCGCACGCAGCTGCTGCGCTGGGGGCTGCGGCTGCGCACGCTGACCTGGCCGGTGCTGCGCAAGGCGGTGCTGGGCCGGCTGCAGCGGCTGCGCGAGGCGCGTGCAGAGGGTCACGGGGCCGTGCCCGAAACGCCGGTCGATTACGGCCTGCCGGTGGTGACGGTGACGGACTTTGGCGAGGGGCTGGCCGCCCGGGTGCGCGCGGGCTGCCCCAGCTATCTGGTGTTCACCGGCGGCATCCTGCAGCGCTACAACCATGCCAGCCAGTTCGAGGACACGATGAAGGCCGCGCCGCTGGCGGCGGACGACCGTACTGCGCTGCGCGAGGGCGTGCAGTGTGACTTCCTGCCGGACATCGACCATACGATGACGACGCTGCATGGCCAGCGCGTCTACATCGCGCGGGTGCGGGCCTGGTTGCAGAAGGTGACGAAGCAGGGAGGATGAAGCCGGAACGGAAGGAAACAGGGAGGATGAAGCCGGGGGCAGCTGTCGTGATGACGCGGGGTAACAAAGTCTTCGTGACAGCGAAGGTACGATGGCAGGTCTTCGGCCGGGAGCGTCCCGTTGATGGTATTTTGCCCGCTGGGAGAGAAGGCCGGTCATGGTCTTCTCTGGAAGGGGCCGGCTGCTGCTGCGTAACCGTGGTGGGGCCGGCCCCTTGTCTTATGGTGTCCGGGAAACGACACCCACCTTCTGATGGAGTTCTGTGTATTCATGATCCTGCTGGAGACGAGTCCGAGCTGCTGCTGCCCATGCCGGCCAGTCTCGTGCTGGTGTGGCTGGTTTTTGTCATCTGGAAAAAGGCTCTGGCCCAATGCCAGAAAGCTGCGCTTTGCGGCCCGGATCGCTGGTAGCGATGCTGTTCTATGCGCTGTCCACGCCGGCTGTGATCAATCTCGGTGTGCGGTGGCTGGAAGGACCGACACGTACGGTGGCACATCAGCTGGATGCCCTGGGGGTACCGCCTGCGCCGGTCGAGCGGCAGTCGATTTCTGAACGGCTGGCGGCAGCCGGGCGATCTGCTGGCAGGTTGGGGGGAGGGCGCAGTGGCACGGGCTGATATGGGTGCGCCGGTGATGCGTGGCAACATCGATGTCGGTGGCATGTGCATGCCGGCGGGGGATGTTGCCACGGTGACGCATGCCCTGCCAGCCAGCGGGCCGCTGCGTCCAAAGGCGGTGATCGTGCCGTCCAGTGGTGATTCGCCGCCCAATGGCAAGCAGGCACGGCTGGATCAGGATGGATATCACCGCCTGCGGGCTGGGATCGAGGTTTGGCGGCGTACCGGGGGCTGCTGTTCCTGATGGGGGCGTGGGATCGGCGCCGGAATATGCGCTGTCGACCGACATGCGCCGGATAGCCCTGGATATGAGGGGTACCAGCCTCGGCCATTCGTACCGTCTCTCACAGCCGGACCACCTGGGAGGATATCAACGGTGCGGCCCGCATCATGCGTGAGGAGGGGATGGACCCTGCCCGCGAGTGCTGCTGGTAACCAGTGCGCTGCACATGCAGCGTTCGACTGCGTAGCGCATTCGGTCGGTATCGAGCCAGTGCCGCTGTGCAGCGATTATGAGCAGCTCGATGCGCCCTCGCTGGAAACGTGGTTCCCGAACAATGGTGCCCCCTGGAAGGCGCGCGCCATGCTGCACGAGCTGATCGGGGTCTGGTACTACCGGCTGCGGGGCGGGGCCTGACGGACGCTTTGCGGGTGAGTTCCGCAGCCGCTGCCGGACGCGGACGCCCGCCGGCCCGTGGATGTGATGCAGGGCGCGGGGCTGTGGCTGGCGCCGAGCACGCTCTGTGTGCCCCGTGACAGGGGGTCGCAGGGGATTTTTTGCCTGTTGTAGCGCTATTGATGGTATGTTTGCCCGGATATTCTGGAGGGGCCGGTTGCTGCCGTGCACGCGGTAGCATCGGCCTTTTTCCGTTGGGCAGACAGGGGGCACGCCAGCAGGTGTGCCGGCCGGTCTGATCGGTCTGATGGCCAGTGATGATCAGGGAGTGGAGCGTCCATGTTTCTGGTGGGTGATGCGTCGGAATGGTTCCTGCCGATGCCGGTCAGTCTCGTCGTGGTGGGGCTGGTGTTTGCAATCTGGAAAAGGGCGGCTCCGCGCGCGAAGAAGCTGCGCCGGACCACGGGGCTGCTGGTGGCGGTGGCCTTCGTGGCGCTGTCCACGCCGGCCGTGATCAACCTGGGGGTGCAGTGGCTGGAAGGGCGTCCGATACCGGTGACGGCGCAGCTCGATGCGCTGGGGGCGCCGCCGGCACCGCTGCTGCGGCTGTCGGCCTCCGAGCGGCTGGCGCTGGGCTATCACGAACCGGATTTCGGCAATGTGGGTGATGGTGGCAATGTGCCGGGGCAGGTGCCGCTGGCTGCACCGCATGTGGTTCATGGCGGGCACGGGGACCAGGAGGGTCATGGACGCCACCCGGGGCGTGGCCGGTGCTTCCGGGGGCAGACCGGGGGAGTGCACGGGGAGTGCGGCCCGTCAGGCGGGTAACGCCGTTTCTTCACCCTGCTGGCGTGGCCAGCAGGGCGATGCAGCAGCAGGACGGCCGGTCAGCGCACGGGGGATCGGGGGCGCGGCCGGGCACAAGGGGAAAAAGGGTGCGCCTGATGGCGCGGCTCGCCGTGACAGCGAGGGGGCGCGGCATGGTGAGCGCACGAAACAGGGCGGCCGCGGTGCCCGCGGGCCAGAAACAGGTGGCAGATGCCCGCACCAGCGTAAAGGGTAGCGGTGCGGCGAAGGCTGCAGCAGGTGCAAAAGGTACGAAGGGCGCAACGGGTGGACGAAGAGCATGGCTGGTACGAAGGGCGCAGTGGGTGAGAAGGTTGCTGCCGGTACGCATGGCGCGGCTGGTGCCAGCGGTGCAGCCGGTACGCAGTGGCCGCGGCCCAGGCGGCTGTGTCCCTGTCGCAGGCTGCAGCTGCGCCGGCCCGGGCGGTGCCTGGGGCGCACTGGCCGCGCGGGTGGAGCAGCCGGTGCCGGGCTGAGTCTCAGTGGCGCGGTCATGGGTGCGCAGGAAGCGCTGGGTGATCTGGGGGCAGGGCCGGCTTCGGCCGTGGCCACCTTCACGCACATGCCCGACGTGAACGGCATGTGCATCCCGGCGGGTGATGTGGCGCTGGCCACGCAGGCGCTGCCGGCGAACGAGCCGTTGCGGATTCAGGCGGTGATCGTGCCATCCAGCGGGGCGGAAGCACCCAACGGCCGACAGGCCCGGCTGGACCAGGGCGGCTACGTGCGGCTGCGGGCCGGTATCGAGGCCTGGCGCCGTACCGGGGGCCTGCTGCTGCTGATGGGCGGCAGTGCATCGGCACCGGAATATGCGCTGTCGTCCGACATGCGCCGTGTGGCGCTGGACATGGGCGTGCCGGACGAGGCCATTCGTGTGGTGCCGATGAGCCGCACGACCTGGGAGGATATCCACGGTGCGGCCCGCATTCTGCGCGAGGAAGGGCTCGATCCCGAAAAAGGGTGTGCTGCTGGTGACCAGTGCGCTGCACATGCACCGCTCGATGGCGGTGGCCCGTTCGGTGAGGGATCGATCCGGTGCCGCTGTGCAGCGATTATCGCCAGCTGGAGGCGCCCACCTGGGCGGCCTGGTTCCCCGAACAACGGGGCACCGTGGAATGCACGCGCCATGCTGCACGAGCTGATGGGGGTGTGGTACTACCGGCTGCGGGGACGCGCTTGACTGTACTGACAGCGGGGAGCGCGTGACTGGGCTGACGTGACTTTCACGACGTGACCTTCGCCGGGGGGCAGTGTTCGACGCGGTCGGCCGGCATCCCGGCCTGTCTGTGTGCTGGCAGTGAAAATCGCCCGCTGCCGTTGATGAACGGGGCGGGCGATTTTCATGAGGGGCGCTGGTATACGAATGTGCCAGCGTTTGACGTCAGCGCTCGATGTCAGTGTTTTATGTTGGAGCGTTTGATGTCGGCGTTTGTGACCATGCCATCCAGCTATGGGCCGGATGGCATGGCTGCTCCTGATCGCGTCATTGGCTGGCACCTGCCGCAGGGGACGGCACCAGACGGAATTTCGACCAGATACGCGTCCACGTCGTTGGCATTCATGCTGTTCCAGTTGGAGTCGAACAGCATGCGGGTGAAAAGTCGCGGTTGACGGTGCCGTTGGGGCGGGGCCAGGTTTGTGTTCTGGCTGCTGTCGTCGGTCCAGTCGTGATGGTCGTTGGCAACCGACAGAACCGCTTTGGTGTCGATGTTCATCGCAAACAGCTTGCGGTGGAACCACCGGCGTTTGGCGTTGTCACCCTTCAGGTTGTGCACACCCTGGTCCTGCTCGCCAAAGGTGGTGAGCAGAATCCAGCCCGGCTTGTTGCTGGCGCGGCCGGAAATCTGCACGCCGACATCGGTGTTGTCGCCAAAGCCGGTTTCGAGCAGCGTGGTTTTATCAGACTTGCCCGAAGTCAGGTTGACGGTGTAGACCGTGTGCGGGATACTGAATACATCGAAGCCCACATAAACGTCTTCACCCCTTGCTGTTGCGGGCTACGTCGGGGTATTTCATGTAGACGTTCTGGGCAATCTGCAGTCCCTGGGAGGCGACCGAGTCGCTGTAGGGGATTGCAAAATTGCTCCGGTATGCCGTGATGCCCTGCGGATATGGATACTGCGCCACGCAGTGGCTGCCGCTGGGGCTGGTAGTCACGTATTCCGGTGAGGCATATGGATTTTCCAGTTTGCCAAACCAGTTTGCCTTCCTTCAGGTTCCAGGTGAACAGGCCGAGGGTTTTCCAGTTGTCACCATTTTTCTGGTCGGCCATCAGGCACCAGGTGTTGCCGTCGAAGGAGGGCGCGCCGCCCCGCATGCGGGCATGGGTGGCGGTGGGCCAGATTTTGCTGATCTCTGCACCAAAGTCGGCTACCTGCTCGGCATTATCGGTACTCGGTGGATGACAGGGTCGATGGTGAGTTTGAAGAGCTTCATGCCCTCACCGTCGCCATTCATGTAGTAAAGCACGTTGGGGTCTTTGGGATCCCATTGCGGCTCGGCATCGCCGGCAATGCGCGTCAGCCTGCGGATGGCCTTGCCGGTCTGCGGGCTGTAGATGTGCCATTCACCATTCTGTGTGCGCAGCAGGAAGGCGCTGTCGTTGGCATTGAAGGCCTGCTGGGCATTGGGGGCCAGCCGGGTGCCGTCACCTGCCCGCAGGGGCTGCGCGGGGTGTTTTTCGGCGTTGTCGGTCAGGCGGGTGACACGGCTGTGATAGGTGGGGTCTTCCGTGGCAACGCCCATGGCCGGACGTGGGGTATTGGGCATGGCACCCTTGTCCTGGCCTGCCGTCAGGGCGGTAAAGCCGGTCAGCGTGGTTTTGCACAGATCGCTTACCGACGCCTTGTTCACGACTAGCTGGTGGGGGCATCTGGGCGTCTGGCGGTGTGACGAGGGGTTGCCGCCGCCACCTGCATCGTGCCGCTGCTGGCACCTGCGCTGCCGTTGCCGGCGCTGTCACTGCCAGAGCCTCCGCCATTGCCTGGCTGGTTGTTGCCGGAGCCGGTATCGTTGCCGGGATTTTTGCTGCCTTCGGCATTGCCGCCGTTATTGGTGTTGCCGTTATCCGGCTTCACAGGGGCGTTACCCGAATTGTCGGTACCCTCCTTGCCAGCATTGCCGCTGTTGCTCGGCGTGGGTTCGATATTCCGTTATCGGCGCCGCCCGGTTTGTCTGCGGCGTTACCGCCATCTCCTGCATTGCCACCGACGGCATGGCCGTCACCGCCCGAGCCTGTGCCATTTCCACCAGCACTGGCCATTTCCGGGGTCGTCCTCCTTCTGTTCGCCATCCCTGGCTGCCCTTGTCGGCGTTGTCGCTGCCCGGCTTCACAGGGATTGTCGAGCTGCCGCTACCGCCCTTGCCGGGATTGTCGGCATTGCCATTGGGAGTCGAATCGCCGGTGCTGTTTTGACTTCGGCGCCGTTGCTGCCGGCCTGGCTGCCGCTGGCCTGATTGCCGTTGTCCCTGCCGTTGCCGTCGCCCTGTTCTTGCCTGTATCTGGCTGGCTGCTGGCTGGGGTTGACGGACAGCGGCGGCGTGGTGCCTTGCTGCTGCCCTGGTTGTCGGGTGCGCTGCTGCCGGAGCCACCACCACCGCAGGCCGACAGGCACAGGGTCAGCAGGGACGGCCGTGGCCGACAGGACGCCGGGCATGCGCGAGGCATGATGTTCGGCCGGCCTGAACGTGCGGGGAGAGACTGGATGTCAGCGTCAGATGGGTATGACAGGGAGAAGTTTCGGGAGTCGCTGCCGGTGGGGAGGTATGTGATCCGTGTTGCGTGTGTTTTGCGCCCCGGGTGTCCCGTGCGGCTTTGGGCTCGGATGAAAAAACGTCGGGACTATGGCCACGAACGGAGAGGGGAGAAAGTGCCGGGCGATGGAAGGCACGTATTTTTGCAACGAATGGTCAGGGCGGCGAGAAAAGGATCGGCGCGACCGGGAATGCAGCCAGAAAATGCGACCGGAACGGCAAAAAGAAAGGGCTGCCGGCTTTTCCGTGACCGGTGCGTATTGCAGCCGGTACGGGTGCCCTGCAGCCCTGGGGAGCTTCCACAACATTCTGCAGAGGCGCCCTGGAGCGCATCAGGAGCCTGCTGGTCCATGACGCGCTCGGAAGTCCCCCGGGTTTCCGGGAGCCGAAAACCATCGGGGGACATCAGGGATCTGTCGATCCCATTGTTCGGCGTGGATCAGCGTTTGTCCAGCGCCGTTGGTTTGATGGCAACCATGAACACTTCCATGTCGCGGGTACTGCTGCCGTTCCAGGTGGAATTGAACAGCATGCGCGTGAAGTCGCGGGTTGGTGGTGGCGTGCGGTTCATCCTCGTGGCGATAGACGTTGGCCCGCACGCTGGCAATGGCCCGGATGTCCGGGTTGGCGTTCAGGCTGACGGCAAACATGCGGCGGTGCGGCCATTTCAGGTTGCTCAGGCGCTGGGTCGGTGCCGGACCGTATGTTCGCCGTAGGTGGACATCAGCACCCAGCCGGGTTTGGCATAGGCCTTGCCGGAAACGTGGAAGGCCATGGCGGTCCGGTCGATGTAGGAGTTGAACAGCGGGGTGCGTTTGCCGTCCTCGAGGTTGACCATGAAGACTTCGCCCTTGTCGCTCTGGTAGTCGAGCGACACATACGCGTCCTGCATCAGCTTGTTGAAGGCAATGTCGGAGTGCTCCGATTTGCTGTGCAGCTGCAGGTACTGACCACGGATGTTGCCGTTGTAGGGGGCCTTGAAGGTGCGGTTGTAGGCACGGGTACCGGCAGCGGTGTCGTGGGAGACGGTGCAGTAGCGGCCGGTGGGCGTCATGCTGACGTGATCGGGCGCATCCGACATGGCCAGGTGGCCGACGATGCGATGCTGGTCCAGATCCCACGTGAACACGCCGCGCATGGGCTGGCTGCTGCTGTTGGCATAGTGGCGCGCCATGAAGCACCAGTAGCGGCCATCGGCCGACGGAGAGCCTTCGGCCTTGGTGTAGGCCATGTCGGCGTCGGGCCAGATGCGGCGGATCTGTGCGCCCATGTCGGCCACCGTGGTGACGGTGTGCGTGCGCAGGTCGAGGCGGTAGATGCGCATGCCCACGCCGTTGGTGGGAATGAAGTAGAGCAGGTTGGGGTTGGTCGGGTGCCAGAAGGGTTCGGCATCACCGGCCAGACGGTCGGCCGTGCCCTGCAGGTTGCTCAGCACTTCGAGCTGGCGGCCGCTGCGGGCGTCGTACAGGAGCCAGAAACCCTGCGTGTTGTTCAGCAGGAAGCGGCTGCTGTCGGCGTTGAAGGCCCTGGCGGCGCGAGTAGTCGTTGCGCTGGATGACCGAATCGCCCTGGGCGCGGTTGTTGGTGATGCTGCGCAGACGCAGCTGCGGTGCAGGCTGTCGAGGGTGGGCATCAGGTACGACGGGCGGGCGGTGGCCTGCACCTGCGCGGCCGAGGTGGCCGGAAGCATGGCGCTGGTGGCGGCCAGCATGGTGTCGCAGGGGCTGCCGGCGGTGGCAATGGCCGGCAGGGCCTTGGTCTGAAGATGGCCCGACACTGGTGCCGCGGCACTTTCCGTGTCTGCCGTGGCCAGGGTAGACGGCGCCAGCGATGTGTCCGCGCCGGCCGTGGTGCTTTCGGCGGGGAGACGGCCCTTGCCGCTGGTGCTGCTCTGGCCGGCAGCATCACTGCCGGTGCCGCCATCGCCGCAGGCAGCCAGCGACAGCACGGCGGTCAGGAGGCAAGTGCCAGCCAGCCGGGGCGGCGACGGCTGCGCACGGCGGGTTTGGGGGCGCGCGGTGCTGGCCCGTGTCGGGGTGTGAGCCACGGTGACGGAGGATGTGGTGGTTTCTGCGGTGTCGGCCGCCATGGCGGTGATGGTGGTGGAAGCTGGGGTGGCCGGGCGCGACGCGTCGCGGCACAGGGCGCCGGCGGCGCGCTGCTCGAAGTTTTGCGATTGCATGGTCAAGGAGGCTGAGGGGGTAAATCAGGCGATCCCGGGAGGCCTCCGGGGACGGTTCTCTGGACAGGCCGCCAAAGCGCTCCGGGCGCGGGGGCGCGATGGGCCTTGGGTAAATATTCCTGAAACCGTTCAGCACTCCGTATCAGCAGCACCCTGCGTGGCGCCATGGCGGCGCGTGGAATCGCGGTTGAGTTACGTAACTACGATAAAGTTTACACATGATTCAGCAGATGTATTTGTCTGTTATGTAATTGTTTCGTATACGGGTGTATATGGCGAAGCTTTGCGCCGTCAAGATAAAAGATTGCACGAACGCGAAATATTGTCTTTTCGCGCATATGATTGACGGTTTTGTGTTGCATGAACAACAGAAAACACCCCCAAAACCATGGGCAAAGCGCCAGGAGAAAGGGCCTGCAGGTGTGCCGGCGGTGCCCGGTAATGTAAATTGTATGTTACAAACAGGGGCCCAGCCCATGGCGGTTCGGGATGCCTGGAGGAGCGCACCGGTGACGGCTTGAGTCAGGACGGCTGGTCCAGTGCGTCGGATGGCACGGCCACCATGAACACTTTCCATGTCGTTCACGCTGCCGCCGTCCCAGGTGGAGTTGAACAGCATGCGGGTGAAGTCGCGGTTGACGGTGCCGTGCGGTTCGTCTTCGTACTGGTAGACGTTGGGGTGAATGGCGGCAATGGTGCGGACCTGGGGTTGCTCGTCCAGGCTGACGGCGAACATCTTGCGGTGCAGGCCACTGGCGCTGCGCCGGGGGCAGGGCGCTGTCCATGGCGTCGGCGTGGTATTCACGTAGGTGGTGACGAGCGCCCAGCGGGCGTTTGGCGTAGGCCTTGCCTGAACGTGGATGGAGAACGCGGTGCGGTCCAGATAGGTGGGGAACAGCGTGGTGCGTCTGTCCGTGTCGAGGTTGTGCATGAACACGTCGCCGGTGTTGCTCTGGTAGTCGATGGCGACGTAGACATCCTGCAGCTGCCGGTTGAAGGCGATGTCGGAGTGCTCGGAGTTTTCGTGCAGCTGGAGGTAGCCGGCGGTGATCTGCTCGTTGTAGGGGGCGCTGAAGGTGCGGTTGTAGGCGCGGGTACCGGGGCCGGAGGCTTTCGTGAGACCACGCAGTAGCGGCCGCTGGGGCTCATGCGTGACGTGGTCGGGGCGCTGTCCATGGCCAGGGTGCCGACCAGGCGGTTTTCCTGCAGGGTCCCACGTAGACACGCCGCGCATGGGCTGGCTGCCGGTGTCGTCGTAATGGCGGGCCATCAGGCACCAGTAGCGGCCGTCGGCCGAGGGCGAGCCTTCGGCCTTGGTGTAGGCCATGTCGGCATCGGGCCAGACCTGGCGGATTTGCGGACCCATGTCGGCCACGGTGGTGACGGTACGAGTGCCCAGGTCGAGCTGGAAAATCTGCATGCCCAGGCCATTGGTGGGCAGGAAGTACAGGCGGTTCGGGTCGGTGGGATGCCAGAAGGGTTCGGCGTCGCCGGCCAGCCGTGTGGCGTCGCCGGTGAGGTTGTCGAGCACCTGCAGCGGCTGGCCCGTGTGGGCATCGAACACGTGCCAGAAGCCGGCCGTGTCTTCGAGCAGGAAGCGGCTGCTGTCGGCGTTGAAGGCCTGGCGGCGGGAATAGTCGTTGCGCAGGTAGGGTGTCTGTTCCGTCTGCTGGCGGGCCTGGTTGTCGGTCACGCGCACGACGCAGCTGCGGAAGGCGGGATCCTGCGTGGGAACCAGATAGTCTGGGCGCGGGCTATCGGGTATGGGCGTGACTGCCGTGCCGGCAACGAGCGGGTTGACGCCGGGCAGGATGGTGTCGCAGAGCTGCGGGCCACCGGCCTGCGAGGGGGGTGTGGTGCCCGGGCCGGTGCCGGGAGCGGGCAGGTTCTGTCCTGGCTGGGCAGTGCTGCCGGGGAGAGGTGTGTTGCCGGTGCCGGGCTGCTGGCCGGGGCGGTGCCCGCCCGTCACGGCCGGGAGCCATTGCTGGCGCTGTCTGTGTTCGGGCCACTGCCGCGTACCGTTTCCACGGCTTCCAGAGCCTGTGCCGGCATGGTTTGCGCCGTTACCGGCACCATGGCTGGTGTCGTTTCCCGTTCCGGTACTGCCGCTGCCGGTTTTGCCGATGCCACCGCTGCCCGGCTGGTTCTGTTCGGGGGTGAGCGGGCTGGTGCCATGACCGGCGCTTCCACCACAGGCCGCAAGGCCGATACCCAGGGCAAGAAAGAGCGCCGTGCGCGTGACGGGACGCTTGTGACCAAGCGAAAGGATGCGGAAACTGGACATCATCGGGGGCGCCAGAAAGCCAGTGGGTCGGGGAACGGATCAGACCACCACTCGCTGTGCATCCGTTCTGTGCACTATGACAGCTACGCCTCACATGGCCGTCATGGCGGGGTGAGGGTCTTCTGTATATCAGAAAATGTGAAATGTTTCATGTGGGGGCTGGAAATTACCTTCGCGAGCGAGGGCGAGGGTGAGGGCGCGCATCTCGGGGCAGCAGGAGCGCACGCAGAGGCTGTTGTCTTCACGGGCGCGGTGCAGTTCCAGCAGGATGCCAGCTCGCTCTTCGGGGCTCGGGTGGGTGAAGAAGAATAGGGCCGGTGGTTCTCCGTGAATCCACCAGCCCGGTTGGGTTGCCGAAAGAGTATCTGGTCATTCAGGTGTTTACTTGTCGAGCGCCCTTGTTCAGGCCGATCATGTAGGTTTCGATGTCTTTCAGCTGCGGGCTGTTGAGGTTGGTGTTGAACAGCACGCGGGTGAAGTCGCGGTTGACGGTGGCCTGCGGTTCGGCCCAGTAGGCGTCCTCGGCCCATTCGGAGCGGGCGGTGCTGTCGGCGTGGGCCAGCGGACGGATCTGCGGGTTTGCTTCCAGGCTCACGGCAAACACCTTGCGGTGGAACCACTGCTGCAGGCTGGTGTTGCGGATGCTGGCACTGGGGTTGCTGGCATTGTGCTCGGCGTAGGTGGACACCAGTACCCAGCCCGGGTTGTCGTAGGCCTTGCCGGAGATGTGCAGCGCGGTGGCCGTGCCGGCCCCGTAGGTCGGGAACAGGCTGGTACGCTTGCCGCTTTTCAGGTTGACCATGAATACGTCGCCGGTGCTGGACTGGTAGTCCACCGCCACGTACACGTCCTCACCCTGTTTGTTCAGGGCCAGGTCCGAGTGTTCGGATTCGGTGTGCAGCTGCACGTAGGGCTGCGACGAGACGGCCGGGTTGTGCGGGCTGGTGAAGTCGCGGGTGTAGGCGCGGGTGCCCATGCCGTTGTAGGCCCACGAAACCACGCAGTAATTGCCGGAGGGGCTCATGCTGACATGGTCCGGACGCGAATCCAGGTTCATGTGACCGATGATGCGGTCTTCCTTCATGTCCCAGGTGACCACACCCACGCCTTGCCAGTCGGTGTTGTCACCATCAGGCACCAGTAGCGGCCATCCTTCGACGGGGCACCTTCGGATTTTGTCCAGGCGGTGGCGGCATTGGGCCAGAAGCTTTTCAGGCGCGCACGCAGGTCACCCACCACGCGACGCTGGCCGCTGGCCACGTTCAGCTCGTTGATGGTCATGCCCAGGCCATTGTTGGGCACGAAGTACAGGATGTTCGGGTTGGTGGGGTGCCATTGCGGTTCGGCATCGCCGGCTGGACCGTTCAGCACTTTTTCGTATTTGGCCGTGTGGGCGTCGTACAGGTGCCAGTAGCCGTCGGAGGCGTACGTCAGGAACTTGCTGCTGTCGGCGTTGAAGGCCTGACGGCGCGAGTAATCACTGCGGTGGCGTTTTTCGCTGGCACTGTTCTGGCCGTTGTGGGTGACGCGCACCTGGCGGGTGTTGTAAACTGGTTCACGCGCAGCCACGCCGGTGGCTGGAATGCTGCGGTCGGGAACCCGGGCGGTTTCCTGGCCTTTTTCAGCGGCAGGTTGCGCGACAGTACCGGGGCGCAGATGTCCTGGCTGGCCGACGTGGCACGGAAATCGCTGTGGCCGTTGTTTGCGGCGCTGCCGTTCTGCGAGGATGGCGTGCCGCTGCGGTCCTGCTGGCTGCCGGTATGGCTACCGCCCGAACTGCCGTTGTTGCTGAATCATGGCTGCTGCCAGAATTGCTGCCGTTGCCGTTGCCGTTGCCGTCGTTGCCGCTGGCCGATGAACCCTGGGATCCCGTGCCCGGAACCGAGCAGGTTGCCGGTCTTGTTCGCACCGTTGCCCGATGCGCTGCTGCCTTGCTGGCCATGGCTGGCCGCGGGGGCAACCGGCTGGGGCGTGGGCTGGGCAACGGCTGCACCTGGGCGGCCACGATCTTCACGGCGGGGCAGACAGGGTAACTCTCGTCGCCATCGACCCCGATGATTTTCTCGGTGTAGACGATGGTGGCGCCCACGTCGGCATCGGTGGGCGTATGTCGGCCCCGCCGGTCAGCACCTGGCCATTTTTCAGCCAGTAATTGATGTGCAGGCGGCCCCTCACTGGTAGATGCCGGTTTTGCCCACCAGTTTCTGGCCCCTGCATGGCCGTGTTAGTTGACGGCGCTGGTGCTGGGCTGCTGGTGAATGGAGGGTAATGCGCGCCCACTACCTGTGCCTGCTGCGACTGTGCCGTGATGGTCTGGCCGCTGGCGGGGTTGCGGATGGCTCGACGTAGGACAGTTTCTGGCCCACGTCATCCTTGCCGGGGATGTAGCTGTCCAGCGTGGCATTGGCGATGGGCTGGCCATTGCGCAGCCATTGGCGCTGCGTGACCTGACCGTGCTGGTAGGTGCCCGGCGTGGCCTTGACGGCTCGCCGGCACGGATGCAGGTGTTGCCGCCGGCAATCAGCGGGGTCGGCTGGCTACACCGGCGGCTGGCTGGCGGCGCGCCTTCTGGCTGGCGCTTTGCGCGCTTTCCGTACGGCCGCCCTGGCTGCCCGTCTGCGCAGGGGTTTGGCTGCTGGCCTGCGTGGTGGTCTGGCTGCTGCCGGTGCTGGCGGCGGGTGTGCTGCCCGGGGTGGCCGTGGCAGCCACCACCTTCACCGGGGCGCTGTGGGCCCAGGTTTCTTCGCCGGTGCTGGGGTTGCGGACTTTTTTCGCGGTAGACCAGCGTCTTGCCGATGTCGGCTTCCGGTAGGGTGTGGGTGGCCTGGCGGCCGTTGGGGATGTCCACGCCGTCACGCGTGCGGAAGCCGGCAACGGGTTTGCCATTCTTGTACAGGCCCACCACGCGGGTGATGGGGAAATGCCCACGCGCACGATCTGGCCGGCGGGACCGAAGGCGGGGCGCGGACGATGATCGGTGCCGTGGTGGTCTTGCCCTGGGTCGCCTTGGTCTGGATGTTCCGGGCGGCTGCGACGTTTTCCGTGCTGCCGGTTTCGGGGAACCAGATGTCGTCCCGGGCATGACGGGGATGATCTCGCCCGTGGTGCCCTGAAGGCACCGCCATACCGTTGCCTGTAGCAAGGGCGGGTGAGCTGGCGCTGCCACTTTGCTGGGCCTGGCTGCCCTGGTGGGTGTCGGCCACAGCCGCATCGTGGCCGTCCGCCAGCTGGGCTGCTGCCGTATAGGCAGCCGTGCCCGTAGCGTTGCTGCCGTCAGGGATGCTGTCGGCTGTGTCCGGGTTCGTTGGGTGTGCCCGAATCGCCGGCCAGCAGGCCGCCCAGGTCGCCATGGGCGGCGATCGTGGTGCCGCCCGATACCGGGCTGGGGGCTGAACCGGTCTGGCTGTCTGCACCGCCGCCGCCGCAGGCGGCCAGCAGGCTGGCGCTGAGCACCAGGGCGCCAGGGTCAGGCTGCGCGGCACGGCGTGGCCGGCTGGCGCAGGGGAGACAGAGGAGGTGATGCTGGTGCTGTCTGCCAGGGGCAGGAGGGATGCGGTGTGGCCAGAAGGGACGTGTGCCGGTCGGGCAGCAGTCCGCGAGGCCAGGGGAGGTTCTTCATGATCCAGCGTGGGCGTGTCGGTGGGCTGCACGGCGGGCCGGTGCAGGCCATCGGAAACGCCGTGCCGTTCATGGACCGTCCGGAATCCTCGGGCGGAACAGGCTGCAGCGGACTGCAGTCTGGCCGGGAGGCTCCCAGGGCGATGTCGTGAAAAAGTCACGCGCATTCTGGGCAGGATGTGGGTGTTGTGTGAAACGCTGGAAGGATGGGTGGCTGCTCGGCAGGGACAGGGGGCGGTCCGGCCGATGGGCGGGACGAGTGGCCGGTTGGCAGGGATCAGAGGGCTGACAGCCGACCGGCGGATGAATGGGGACAAGCGTCTGGTCAGACGAGAGACTTCAGTGTCATCATCATGCTGCCCAGGGCGATCAACATCAGCAGGACCCCGAAATCCTGGGCATTACCTGATGCATGCTGGGTTTTTAGCAGGCGGCTGACCATATGGGAAACCAGCATCAGCGTCGCAAAGTCCAGAATGATCCACAGGGCCGTCAGCACGACAAGGCTCTGGCTGTACTCGGGCGTGACATTGATGAACTGGGGAAAAGAACGAGGCGAAGAAAAATGATGTCCTTCGGGTTCGAGATGGCCATGGCAAAGCCCTTGATAAACCCGCCGGTACGCTAGGTTCTGCAGAGCTTGTGATTCGTCATGCACGTCGCGTGCTGCGCGGAGCATATCCCAGCCCAGCCAGCCCACATAGCACCCCCCAGCAAGTTTTAGCAGGTCAAATGCCGTTTCATTGACCGAAAAGATGCCTTTGAGTACCAGTGCGGACAGGGCGATGAGAACCAGCGATGCTGCATTCGTGCCGAAGATGGTACGAAGTGCCTGCCGGGCCTCCTGCCAGCCGTGCGCCTGTAACCAGCAGCATGACGGGACCGGGAAGGGCAATCATGGTCACGACCGAGGCTACATAAATGGCGGTAATACCGTAGTCAATCTGCATGCCGTTGTTTCCTTGAGTGACTTACGTGGCTGAATGGGCAGCGGTCTGGCCTCCTCATTCCTTCTTCTTCCAGCCGATATGCTTCCATTCCTTGTTGGACTCTTCGCCGTAGAAACCGAGGTTCTGGTGGAACGAAACCGTTATTGTACTTCTCCAGACGTCTTTCGTATATTTTTCTCTCAGTAGCCGACCTTGTCTGGTATTCAGGCTTGCCACTGCATCAAAATTCTCTCGTGGATTGATCACGAGTGTCATGAAGTCACAAAGATTGCGATTCCTCAGGCGTTTTGTGTCTCCGGAACTCATGTTTATAAAAAGCTGAACACCATTAAAGCAAAAACACCATGCTGGATTATCTGGGTCGTCAGGAATCTCATCAGGCCATCTTTTCGGGGTCGTGAATGTGAATCCATTCCAGATGCGTTCCATGCGATGGTATATCTTTCGGATCTTGCAAATTGTCCTGTGTCGCAAAAATACAACCAACGGGCATAGGATGCGATTGTCGATGGGGGTTGACTTTGTGAAGTGGTGTATTCGATCATTCCACGAAGGAGGTTCGAAAAATCATTGGGCTCCTTGACGAAAAAGAAATAGTGTACTCCCTTTTGCCCAGGATTTCTGTCCAAATGGGCATGGAAAAATTTTTGTCTGAAATCGTGTGGGCAAATTGAGCGAATGCTTTTTGCATCCAGGCTTCAAGTTCCTTTTGCCGAGTTTCGACAAGTAATCTGTTTTGAAGAACACATTCTTTGCCATGCTTTATCAGTGAGGTGCGGTACTCTTCCCATGTTTTCATTTTGGTATCCCCTCCGTTTGGTTGTTATCCGAACGTGTTTCTATGTTAACAAAGTTATTGCGCGTTTCTGTTGATGTTAGGGGAATGATCCTGAGTTCTACGCATGCGGTGAAAGTCAAGGCTGTTGTCCGATGGATCATGCAGCCACCTGTCCGTTATCGCACGGATTGATGGCTGCCTGAGCCACGCTGTCACGCTCCGGGTTGAGCGTGACCCTCGTGATGGGTTGCCAGTTGCGGGTATTGCCCGACCAGCGTGATGGTGTCTGGCTGCGCGCCGTCTGGTACAGACGGTGCCGGGCCTGCAGAATGTCCCGTCCCGTCCGCAATGTCGCTGGCTCGGCGTCACGTAGCCGATCCAGCGGTGCCGGTGCTCATCGTTGTACCAGGCCACGAACCGGTGCCCCCACTGCCGGGCTTCATCCAGACTGGCCACACGCACCCGCAGGGAACTCCGGCCGGTCTTGGCCGTCTTGAACAGCGCCTCCACAAATGCATTGTCGTCCGAGACGCGCGGCCGTGAGTAGGAGGCCGGATGCCCAGCCAGTTCAGCATGGCCAGTACCGTGGTGGCCTCTGAGCGTGCTGCCATTGTCACCGTGCAGCACCGGCCGCTGAGATTTTGCATGAATGTCCTCCGAGAGCGCCACACGCCTGAGCAGCCGCACGGCATGCTCGGCGCTGTCCTGCTCATGGATCTCCCAGCCCACGATCTTGCGGCTGCTAGGGTCCATGATCAGGTGCAGGTAAAACCACTGGCCCCGGACCTTGCTGGGCAGGTACGTCATGTCCCAGCACCAGACCTGACCGGTGCGGTGGCCACGTGTGTGGTGGGAGGACGATGTCTGGCAGGGAGAACGAGCCCGCCCCCTGCGACGGTTCTGCCCGGCTGCACGCAGCACGCGCTGAAAAAGCTCGATTCGCTGGCGATGTAGACGCCCTCATCGGCCAGCATCGGCACGATGCGTGCCGGTGGCAAAGTCGGCAAAGCGGGCGCGTTGGCAGTGGCCAGCATGAGCGCTTTCTCCTTCCTCGGTCAGTGCGTGGGCCGGCCGGGGCCGGCTGGACGTGGGACGCCCATCAGGCGGGACCTGGCTGTCCTCTGTGCGCCAGCGCTGCAGGGTTCTGGCCGTGATGCCCGGCGACCTTGCAGGCCGGCACAAGCGGGCTCCGGCTGCATGGGCCTCGTCGATGTGCCGGACGATGATTCGGCGATCTTCCAGGGCTGTCATGTGTCCTCGCCCCGTCCGGATGGAAGATCGCGTCCAACTTTTTTTGCAGAACCAGCAGTGCGGTGGTCTCAGCCAGCGCCTTCTCCTTGCGCCTCAGATCCCGCTCCAGCTCCTTGACCCGGCGCCGGGTGGCCTGGGTGGCACGCTGCACCTTCTGGGAGGCTTCTTCCGGGTTTTCAAGGGAATGGGTGGCTGTCTCTCGCCACAGCTCCAGTTCCTGGGGATAGATGCCTTTCTCGCGGCACCAGGCGTTGCGGCTGGCCTCGTCCATCGCTGCCGTGGCAATGATGGCCTGCATGCGGGCAGCCGGCGTCCAGATGCGCTCCTTGTCGGGCGCCGCCAGCGCAGCGGCACGCCAGCGCTCCAGCGTTGCCGCCGAGATGTGCAGCTCCTGCGACACCACATCCACCGGAGCGCTCTCCGGTGGCAGCAGTCTGGCCACTGCCCTGTCCTTGAATGCCTTTCCGTATCTGGCCACGTTCCTTGTCCTGTTTCGCCCTCGGGTTATGGAAGTCTATACATCGGACACCTATTCTGCACTCAGGGGATCAGGGGCTGGTAGCCGACCGGCGGATGAGTGGGCGATTTCTCTCCTTCGGTGTCTGGCCCGAAGGGGGCTGGGAGGGCGAAGGGGAGTCCGCGGAGGAGAAATGAGGCATACACGCATCCAGCGATGGAGCGTCCCGGCTGTTCTGGTCAGCTGGATGTGATCAGCCGTCACGTGAGATGGTTGATATGGGATACTTCAATGGACCTGTCGAGAGGAAGATGCAGATGAGTGAACCGAAGAGCTATCTTCCCGCGAAGGGCAGGGAGGCCTTTCAGGGAAGGAAGGATGGATGCCCTGATATTGCTGAATCGTTGAGGGGCTGGTGAAGAGGGTGATGAAGACACGGCCTGGGCATTGGCTGGCACAGGGCCAGATGCCGGCGGAGGTCCCTTCTCGCGATCAAATGGAATCTGGGGCCCCGACTTCATCAGGAAGAAGGGGCTGAAAACGGAACTGCCGATGAAGCCCTATGGGAAAGGCTGGATGGAAGGAGAAGTACACGGAAAAATCGCTTGCAGGGGTAAAGCGTGGACAAGTACGATTGCCGAACGTTGGGTCTTCGCGGATCAGTGTGGGTGCAATCGGGCGTTTTCGGGTAGCGGGGGCAGGAAACTGGCAATGACCTTGAGCCTCAGATAGTCCTCATCCCGGTATCCGTAAGCACTGCGCTGAATGACCCGGATCTTGTTGTTCAGCCCCTCCACCATCCCCAGGCTGACCTTGTTCTCGGGTCGGCAGTAGGCGGCAATGCCATCCCAGTGCCGCTCGATCATTTCGGCAAACTTTCGGTACGGTTCAAGACGCTGCCATCGCAGGCTCTGTTTCCAGCGCTCGAAGAACGCCCTGGCACCGCGCTCGGTTCTGTAGCTCCACAGCTGCCCAAACGACTCCTTCAGCAGGTAGGCCGTGTTCAGCCGCCGATTGGCTGCCAGCAGCTTCTTGAGTGCCTGCCGCCCCTCCAATGTCAGGTTCTCCCGCGCCGACAGCAGCGTATAGCGCTGCCCCTTGATCCACGACCTGTCCTTGCCTTGCAGACGCCTGTACTCGTCGCGCCTGACCTGATCGAGCGCCTTCGAGAGATGCCGCATGATGTGGAACTTGTCGAACACGATCGCTGCGTTGGGAGCCTTGTCGCGCACCGCGTTGCGAAACGGGCGCCACATGTCGATCACCACAAGCTCGATGCCATCGCTTGCCTTGCTCCCCAGCTGGGCGAAGAACTGCTCCACATCGGCTTGCGTGCGTCCCGTTGCCGCCCATCCATATCGGTCTGCCCTGGTCCAGATCACTGACCACCACGCGATAGTCATGCCCCTTTCTGACCGCTATCTCATCGATGCCTATCGCTCTGGGCCTGAGCCGACCGGCACGACGAACCTGTTCCTGCATGTACAGCTTCGACAGATCCTTCACCGTGCTGTCGTGAAGCCGCTCCAGCTCTGCCACGGCCTTGTTGCTCATGCTCGTGCACAACCTGCCGACATGCAGCGCAAAGCGCTCGGTATAGCGTGGATTCTGCGCCAGCCAGTCAAGCCGTTCTACATGCACGCCGCCGCACCCCGAACACCGTACCCGCCAACGTTCGAACTCCAGGTACACCACCCAGCCTGCCACCCGAAGATCCCGCACACGGCACCTCCGCTGGTCGTAACGCCCCTGGCAGCGCTGCCCGCAATTTGAGCAAATGGCTGTTTTTTTCGGCGTCTCAGCTGTACGACCCTCGCCTTGGGGTCCCCGAAGATTCCCTTCAACCTCGCCGATGCCACGAAGCCGGGAACGGACAAAAGTTCCCTCAGACTGCGACCTGTTTTCATGCACAGCACCTCGATCCAGTATCGATGCACGATACGACATCATCATCTGTGCTGTAAAGTCCTTGATTTCAGGCGTCAAACGCCAATTTCGCTCCCCATCTCACCCACACTGATCCGCGAAGACCCGGAACGTTCAACCGTTTGCTGTCCGTCGGGCGCTATGCGGTCGGTTACGTGAGGGGCGAGCCGGAGGACAGTACCTGGAAACCTCTCAGCGGAATCTGCTCAAGAGCCTTCGCGAGCTGGGAAAGTCAGGGGAACTTGCCCATGATCGTTGCGGTGGAAAAGACGATCGTTGAGGCAGAGCGTGCCTACTACGCCAATAGCAGGGCCATGGATGCCAGCCTGAAGACCGCCCTGCAGGAACTGGATGTCGTGGAGAAGCACATCGGCATCGTTGATGATCCGGTGCGTTACAAGGCTGTGGACGAGGTCTACAGTCTGCCCCGGAGCCGGAAAGGTGGCTTGCCGAATGACGAGGCGCGTCAGGCATTGCGCAGCCACTATGCCAGGCTGAGCAACATGGACAAGGCCCGTTTGGGTGATGTCGAGAAACAGCTCATCGATGCCAGAAAGTCGAACATCTTTCAGGCCGAGAAACTTTACAGGGAACGTCAGGGCCAACGCGTTGACGGCGGAAACGCTCGCAAAGAGCGAACGTGGTGAGGATGTGCATCACGCCAGGAATGCGGACGACCTGTTTGACCAGCTGGACATCTGATGTGCCAGCCCGACTGTTCCGGTCAGTTCAGGTGCGACGTGAAGCAGGCACAGAGACGCGGCAAGGACATCAACAAACTCAAGGCCCCTGCTTGCGTTGCTCATCGATGGCAAGCCGCTACCAGCAGTCTGTCTCGACCACCCGTTACCGCGGGGTTGCCAGTGAAGGCCCGTGTCGCAGGGAAACACCCTTCCTGCTGGTGTTTCCCGACCTGCCGGGCCAGAGAGTCATTCCCCGAGCCTGATCAGCCGCCCGTCCTTGTCACGTGCCGGCGGGTGCACGCTTGCCCGCGGGTTTGGCCGCAGCGGGCCGCGCGCCGGCGGGGCTGCACGGGTGCCGTCCGGCTGTCTGGGGACGGGGCGGCATGGGCGGTACCGGTGTGCGTGCCCGTCCGGCTGCCCGGTGCTGCGCCGCGCTGGCCGGTGGTGCCTGTGGCGCCGGTGACACCGGCAGTGGATTCGGCGTTCCCCATGGTTCCGGCAGGGTTCAGCAGCCGCCCATGGGCATCACGGGCCGAGGGGCGTGTGGCGGTGCGGGGGCCGGCCTTGCCGCCGGGGTAGCGACTGGACGTGCGGAGCCTGCCGGTGCCCGCGCCCATGGCTGCCCCCGGCAGCGCCGCCGCCATGCATCGACGCAGCGGCGCCGGCGCCTGTTGAAGTGCCCGTGCCGGCGTGCATCGAAGCACCTGCACCCACTGCGGCACCTGCACCAGCCCCCATCGCAGCAGCGGCACCGGCGGCCGCACCGGTGACGGCTGCATCGCTGTCGGCGGCGTCTTCGCCGCCCGGCACCACCGTCTCGTCCAGCACGCCATTCTTCAGCATCACCCAGTAGCGTGCTGCCAGGGCCGTCAGAATCCAGTAATTGCCGGTCACGGCGCCGTCGAGCAGGCGGCTGCCGTACAGATTGCCCAGCATGACGGCGATGGTGGCCCCGGCATAGCCAGCCGCCAGGGTACGCTGGTCGGCGGTCTTTGCCAGCTTCCAGAGGCGCCAGGCCAGCGTGGAGAGTGCTCCGTACAGCACCAGCGTCATGATGCCGCCGAACGGGCCGGCCTCGGTGGTGATCAGCACCAGGAAGTTGTGGGCATCCATGCCGGACAGGTTGGTACCGCCGCCGATCTCACGCTTGAAGTGGTTCAGGCCAATGCCCCACGGCCGTGACAGCAGCAGCGGCCGGCGCCTTCCCAGAGAACGAAGCGGCTTTTCGGTACTTTCGTCCAGCTGCTCCTCGCCGGTTTCCTCGAGACCTGCTCGGTCATGGCCAGACGGGTGACCACGCCCTCGGGTACCCAGGATTCATAATTCACCACCGCCAGCAGGGATCAGGAGACCCAGCACCACGTTGCGCTTCATGGTCATCAGCAGCAGCATGGCGGCCACGATCAGGTAGGCCTGACGTGAGTACGTGCAGAAGATGGCCAGCAGCAGGATGCCTACCCCGCTGATGCCTCCCCAGCGTACCAGGGGCCGCCCCTTCTGGTAGAGCGCGACGGCGGCAAACACCGGCATGAACATCGAGTAGAACACGGCAGCCAGGTTGGACGCCTTGTAGTTGGTGCCGAAGAGCCGGCGGCCCGCTTGGTTTCGCCCGTAGACGCCAAAGCCGTAGTCGATGCCTTCGCGAATGGCTTCCAGCCCGCTACCGCCGCCACGAACAGCACCATGTAGAACATGTGCCGCAGGGTGGTCTCGTCGCGCACGGCATGGAAGAAGACGAAGTACAGGCACAGGAAGAACAGTGAGTTCTTCAGCGCCGTCAGATCCTCCATGATCATCGAGGGGTCGGACAGCTGCCCGGCCAGGAAGGCCCAGCCCAGCATGCAGAAGTAGGCGATGAACACGCCCTTCAGCGGTGTGGCGTCGGAGGGGGGCAGCTGTTTGTTGCGCTGGTGGACGAAGTACAGGATGGCGAGAAACAGCAGGTTGATGGAGTTCAACCCCTTCACGCCCAGGTCTGCCGGCAGGTGCAGCTGGTTGGGCACCCACACGATCATGGCTGCCAGCAGGTAATTCAGGAGCTTGTTCTGGTTCAAGGGGTGGCGTCGATGATTTGCAGGTTGCGGATGGCCCGTTTGAAGTCACCAACCGGGGTGTCGGGCATGCCGACGCGGGCAATGGCATAGCGGGAGGCCGGTGCCTGGTTGATGCCCCGGCGGGTGTCCACGGCGTGGTGGAAACCGAGTGCCGCGAGCAGGTCGGGCATCCACACCGATGAGCGCTCCGCCGGGTAGGCAAGCTGTCGACGGGCTGCTGGGTGAGTTCCTGCAGCTGCTGGCGCGAGGCGCCGAGGTCCGCCATCAGCTGTTCGCGGTTGAGCAGCTTGGGGTCGATGTGCCGGTGGTGTGGGCGCCGATCTGAAAACCGCGCCGGGCCAGTTCCTGCACCTGCTGCGTGTTCATGCGCCGGGCCTGCAGCGCGGGTGGAATGGGGCCCGGTTCGAGACATCTTCCATCTCGTTCGAGGCACTGCTCGATGGCGCCGGGATTGCGTTCCCACAGCGCATTGAGAATGACCTGTAGCTGTCGGCCCGCACGTTGCGGCCCAGTGGCAGCGGGTGGGGCAGTTCCGGCAGGCCGATGCTGCGCGGGTCCACGCTGTGCGCCTGGGTACAGGCCAGGATGGCGATGGCCCGGTCCCACCACATCGGGATGGCCGGTTTCCAGGCCGCCGGTGATGACGTAGAAGGTGGCGGGCAGCCGGTATCTTTCCAGCAGGGGCGGCGTTGCTGAGGCTGTCCAGCAGGCCGTCGTCGAAGGTGATGGCCACTGCGTTGGGCGGCAGCGGCTCGTTGTTGAGCAGGTGTTCCACCGCCTGGGTGAGCGGCAGGACATGGGTGTGGGCAGCCAGCCAGGCCAGCTGCTCCTCGAAATACTTCTGGCGGACGCACATGCCCAGCGCGAATGGATCGGACGCCAGGTCATCGATGACGCGGTGATACATCAGCACGAGCAGCCGGTTGGGCTCGCCCATCAGCCGCTGGACCTTCTTGTCGTACACGCCGACCTTGTCGGCCAGGGGCGAGACGATCTGTTTGATGATTTGTTTTCCGCGATCTTTCAGCATTACGTCACCGGAGGTCGGGGTCTCTGTTCCGGCAGGGTCTTCAGCCAGGTTTCCAGCACCATCACCATCCAGAGCAGTTCGCCCCGGTCCTGCAGGCCCCTGCTGGTGTTCGTCCACCAGGGTCTGGATGCCCTGCATGCTGAAGAGGCCGCGTTCACGGAATGGCGCGGCTGCCGATCGTGTCCAGCAGCATGGGCTTTGAGGTCGGTGCGGAAACCAGCTGGCCAGCGGAATGGCAAAGCCTCGCTTGCGCTTGTTCAGCACATCGGCAGGCAGCAGCCGGGCGGCAACCTGCGGAACAGATATCGTTCTGTTCGCCCCGCAGCTTCATGTCGAAGGGCAGCCGGGCGGCAAAGGCAATGAGGTTCTGGTCAAGGAGCGGCGCACGTCCTTCCAGCGACACGGCCATGGTGGTGCGGTCCACCTGGTCAGGATGTCGTCGGCCAGGTACGTGTCCATGTCTCCGGACAATATCCGCTCCATGTCCGAATCGATGTCGGATCTCGACGAACCGTTGCCGGATACTGCCGAATGGATCGGTTTTCGCGCGCTCGCCGAACAGCAGGCCGAGGTCGGCCGGGCTGGCCAGCCCTACCAGGGCCAGATAGTCGTCGGGCCACGGCAGGCTCCATGCGCTGGCCGATGCCGGCTAGCCGGCGGCCCTTCGCGCCGGGGATGCGGCACCGGCCAGCCTTGCCAGCCCGGGGCCCATGCCCAACGTACTGCGGCGGATACGCTGCAGCGCCGCATAACGCCTGTAGCGCGAGTAGCCGGCAAAGAGTTCGTCGCCGCCGTCGCCCGACAGCACCATCTTGACGTGTTTGGCGGCCAGTTGCGACACCAGATAGGTGGGATGGCCGACGGAGTCGCCGAAAGGCTCGTCGAAGTGATGGGCCAGTGTGTCGAGCAGGCCGGTGGCATCGGCACGGACCACCAGTTCGTGGTGTTCGGTGCCCAGGTGTTCGGCCACGCGGCGGGCGTCGGGCAGCTCGTCGAAGGCGGCCTCTTCGAAGCCGATGGAAAACGTCTTGAGCGGCTGCGACAGGTGGCGGGTCATCAGCGCGCAGACCACGCTGGAGTCCAGTCCGCCGCTCAGGAAGGCGCCAAAGGGCACGTCCGAGACCAGGCGCACCTTCACGGCGTCGTCCAGCTCTGCCAGGAGGCGTTCTTCCAGCGTGGCCTCGTCGTCGGTCCACTTGGGCTGGAAGTCCACGTGGGCGTAGCGGGTCTGCTGGATGGTGGGGGCGCCACCATCGCGACCCGGCTCGATGCTCATCCAGTGGGCGGGCGGCAGCTTGGCAATGCCCTCGAAGATGGTGTCGGGCGCCGGATGTAGCCCAGGCTGAAGAAGTCCTGCACGGCCGGCATGGACAGTTGCGGTGTCCAGCCGGGCACGGCCAGCAGGGTCTTCAGCTCGGAGCCAAAGCCCGCAGGCCGGGCGAGAGTTCGCCCACGTACAGCGGCTTCTCGCCGATGCGGTCGCGGGCCAGCACCAGCCGCCGCCGGTCCTGGTCGACCACGGCGATGGCGAACATGCCGCGCAGCCTTTCGAAGCAGGCGGTGCCGTACTCGGCATAGGCATGGGCGATGACTTCCGAATCGGAATGGCTCTGGAATACGTAGCCGCGGGTTTCAAGTTCCCCGCAGTTCGCGGAAGTTGTAGATCTCGCCGTTGAACACCACCTGGATGCGGCCCCCGGCACCGCTGACCGGCTGGTGGCCCCCGGCCACGTCGATGATGGCCAGACGGCGCATGCCGATGGCGGCCCAGTCGTTCTGGAAGGTGCCCTGATCGTCGGGGCCGCGGTGCACGATGCTGGCGCACATGGCCTGCAGCGTTTGCGGCCCGGGCAGGGGGCGGCCATCGAGGGAGATCAGTCCGGCAATGCCACATGGTCAGTGCATCCGGTGGGAGGAGTCGGGAGAAGAGAACGGGCCGGGGAATACCGGCGTCAGCCACGTCTTCGGGTCGCTGGGGCCATCCAGGGCGGTCAGCGTCCAGGCGTCGCCGTCGTAGATGGTCTCGCAGCTGGTGGCCCACTGTGGGATGGACGCATTGGCCTGCACGAAGCGCTGGGCAGCATCGCCCATGCGGGCGAGGCCGGGACGCCCCAGCCGATGGGCGGCCTGCAGGTGGCGCGCCAGCGCGGGGGCATCACCGGCCCGGAACAGCCAGCCGGTCTGCTGCGGCATGATGAAGTCCTCGTTGCCGCTCACGCGCGAGCCGATCATCGGCAGGCCGGACGCCATCGATTCGAGCAGCGTGTTCGACAGTCCCTCGGTGTAGGAGGTCAGCACCCCATCGTCGGCCGTGGCCAGCTGTTCGATACATCGTCGCGTGCCCCAGAAAGCGGACCTGTTCCTCGCGCTGGCCGGCCCGCACCTGGGCGCGCAGTTTGTCTTCGAGCGAGCCGGTACCCACCAGCAGCAGGCGCACCTTCTGTTCGGGCGTGAAAGCCTGCATCCAGGCCTCGAGCAGCACGTCCAGACCCTTCACGGGTTCCAGGCGGCCCACGTACAGCACCACCAGTTCCGTGCTGGTGTCGGCGTCGCGCCGGGCACGCAGGGCCTGGATACGGGGCTGGGCCGGGTCGAAGCGGTCCAGATCGACGGCGTTGGGGATGCGGTAGACCTGTGCTGCCGAGAAGCCCGCCTCCATCAGCCGGTTGGCCAGCGCCTGGCTGATGGCCTGGATCATGGTGCGCTTGAGGATGGTGCGCTTGATCCGCATGAACAGCGAGGGGTGCGGGTCCAGAATGCCACCCTGCAGCTCGGTCATGCCGGTGAGCTTGACGATCAGGGGCTTGCGGAGCTGGCGGTTGACGAGGGCGCTGGCGACGGCCATGTTCTGGGCAATGTGGCAGTGAATGGCCTTGATCTCGCGACGGCGCTGGCGCAGCAGGCGGGTCAGCCGGTACTGCAGGACCAGCCCCCCGAGCAGCGGAACGCGCGGATAGCGCAGCCGGATGATTTCCACCAGCCCCTGTTGTTCGTGGGCGACCTGCGGCTCCCAGGGCACCATCGGAACCACGATGGTGCTGGGAATGCCCTGTTCGGCCAGCCACCGGGTGAGCGTACCCACCTGCGATTCGGCGCCGCCCCCGCCCGTGGACGGGTAGACGCTGTCGAGGATCATGAAGACCCGTTGTGCGAGGTCAGTTCTGCGTGTCATGGGCGTGGCGCTGCAGCCAGAGTTCGAGAACCAGCAGCTGATACAGCTCGCTGGCATGATCCCAGGCACCCCGCTGGTGACGGTCCAGCAGGCGCCGCACCGTATCCATCTGAACGATGTCGCGCAGACGGGCGTTGGGCGATTCGAGCGTATCGTTGAGCAGCTGGCGGAACGGCCCCCTGGCCGCGCATCCACAGGCTCACGGGCAGACCAAACCCCTGTTTCTTCTTGCGCCGGATCTCCTCCGGCAGAATCGACATCATCGCCTGTTTGAAGAGCGCACGTTTTTGCGTTCCGTGCAATTTGTAATGCGCAGGTAAATGTGCGGTGTATTCCACCAGTTTCCGGTCCAGATACGGAAGCGCACCGACACGCCGGCACTCGCGGCAGGCGCCCGTCACCTGATGATGTCGTTGTCGGCAATGGCCATCGTCAGGTCGAGGTGCATCAGGCGGTGCAGCTCGCTGGAGGCCGTGAAGGTGCGCCAGATGTCGCGCTGCAGGTTCAGCGAGGTGTCGCGCGGTACCGTGGCCCGGAACGACAGCGTGAGCAGGTCGTCGTAATGGTCGGAGGCGAAGGAATCGTCCGTGTAGAAAACGGTCGGGGTTGGGCAGGCTGCCGCGTTCGATGAAGTTGCGGATGCGGTTGGCTCCAGCGCTGGTCGGTTCTTTCCAGCTGCTTCGCCACCAGGCTGCCCAGTCCCTTCACCGGCGAGGGCAGGCCGTAGTAGAGGCTGAAGATCCGGTCCCTTCAGGTAGCGCTCGTTGCCACCGAAGATCTCGTCGCCACCGTCGCCCGCCACCAGCAGGTCCCTGCCGGCCCTCGGCCGCCATCTTCGCGCAGTAGTAGGTGGGGATGGCCGAGGCGTTGCCGAAGGGCTCGTCGAAGGTGTTGATGAGGATGGGCAGCACTCGGCCGCCTCGCTTTCGCTGACCCGGCGCTGGTGAGGGCATCGAGGTCGAAGGCGCGGGCGGCGATTTCGGCAAAGCCCAGCTCGTCATAGCCTTCCTCGGTGAAGCCGATGGAAAAGCTCGACACCTTCTTCGGCGCGGCGCTGGCGGCCAGGATGCCGCAGATGCTGGAGCTGTCGGTGCCGCCGCTCAGGAAGGCGCCCCAGTGCTGGTCGTCATCGGGCTGGTAGCTGCGCACCGTTTCGATGATCTGCTCGCGCAGCTGCGGCGGCGCGCTCCCGCCCAGGTCGAGATCTTCGCGGTAGCGCAGCTGCCACCAGCTGTCCTGTTCCATGCGGCCATCGCGCCAGCGTAGCCGCTGCCCGCCCGAGAGCTTGCGCACGGACCGGCAGATCGAACTGAGCGCCGGCACGTAGTAGAAGTTCAGGTAGTGGTAGAGCCCGCCCTCGTTCGACAGTGCCGGGCTGAACAGCCGGGCGCGGCCAGCAGCAGGCGCATGTCGCTGGCGGCCGCAAAAACCCCGGCTGGTGCTGTGGCTGAAGCAGACGGGCCAGGTCTTGAAGGTATCGGTCACCACATTGACCATGCCGTTGGGGATGTCCCAGCACACCAGCAGGAAACGGCCCCGGCAGCGTTCCACCGGCATCTCGCGCGACTTTCGCAGCCACGCGTGCAGCACGCCGTCCAGATCATCCCCCGGGGACCGTTGGACATGCCCATCGCACCCACCTGGGCATCGCCGATGTAGTGCCAGCCCTCGCCCTGCCACTGCAGGTCGAAGCGGTGCCCGTCGGGCAGCAGGCTCTGGTGGTGGTGCACCTGGCGATGGCTTTCGGAACCGGGCCAGCCGGCGGTGATGTCCGCCAGGCGGGCAGGGGACGATCATTCGGCGCCGCGGAAGACGGCGGCTGGATGACCAGCAGGAAATTACCGTTGACTGACACGCGAATACTCCTTCAGCATGGCACTGACCATGGCGGGGGGACTGTATTGTTCCAGAACCTTGTGCTGTGCGGCACGGCCCAGCCGTTCACGCAACGCCGGATCGTCGATCAGGGTGAGCAGGGCGCGGGCCAGGGCATCGGTATCGGTGGGCTCCACCAGCACCCCGTGCCGCCCGTTGTCGATGGCCTGCGGAATGCCGCCCACCGGTGTGGACAGCACGGCCCGGCCCAGTGCCAGTGGCTTCGAGCACGACGTTCGACAGCCCTTCGCGCAGCGAGGGCAGCACCACCAGATCGGCGGCCTCCATCAGCGCCGGTACCTCGGACTGCTCGCCCAGCAGCAGGGCATGGTCCTGCAGGCCCAGCTGCCCGATCTGCGCGGCCAGTGCATCGTGCAGCAGTCCGCTGCCGGCGCAGCAGCAGGCGTGTACGCGGCCGCTGCTTCACCACCCGCGCAAAGGCCTGCAACAGGCGGGCAGGTTCTGTGCTCGACCAGACGGCCGACGAAGAGCACCAGCGTGTCGAATGTATTCTGCAGATAATGCTGGCGCAGCAGGTCCACCCGTGCGGCATCCGGTTCCGTCACCGACACGCCGCTGTGCACCACATGGAAATGGTGCATAGGCCAGTGCATCTGCCGTGCAGCGTATTCGGCCTCGCGTGAATTGGAAAATGATGCTGGCCGACTGGCTGCTCACCCAGCGCTTCATCGCCACTGGTTGCGGCCGTACCACTCGTAGGTGCCGCGCACCGAGCTGATCAGCACGGCCGCTCGCGGGCCGGCAGCAGCCGGCAGGCAATGGCCCCCACAGTTCGGCCGTGAACGAGTAGCAGTGCACCACGTCCGGTGCCCACGCGCGAATGGCCTGGCGAAGGCGGCGCACGAAGCCTCGGATCGACCCGGGCCGTCTTGTTCACGCGGATGGTTTCGATGCCGGCGGCCTGCAGCTGCTCCACCAGAAACGACGGATTGATGAAGTAGAGCACCGCGCAGGTCACGCCGCGCGCCTTCAGGCCCAGCGCCAGTTGCACGATCTGCCGCTGGCTGCCACCCACTTCCATCTCGTCGGTCATCGGCATGACGCGATCGGGCTGGCTGGTGCCGCTTCTGCGGCAGGTGCGGCCGTGTGCTGTTTTCGCCGGATCAGGGCCAGCAGCTTGCCGGCCTCGATGTCGGCATCGAAATCCTGCACGATGGTCCGACGGGCCGCTTCGGCCAGCCGTGTGCGCAGTGGGGCATCGCCCAGCAGGCGGGCCATGGCATCGGCCAGTTCGGCGGCGTCGCCCGGGCTCACCAGCAGGCCGTTCTCTTCGTGATGGATCAGTTCCGGAATGCCGGAAACCCGCGTGGAAATGGCCGTGGCCCCGCAGGCCATGGCTTCCATCAGCGCGACCGGAATGCCATCGGCATTGCCGTCGGCCAGCAGCACCGAGGGCAGCACGAACAGGGTGGCCCGGTTGATGCGGGTGCGAACCTCCTGCTGTGGCAGGGCGCCGGTCAGCCGTACCTGTGCCTGCAGGCCGGCGGCGTCGATGGCCTGCTGCAGCGTGTCGCGCAGTGGCCCGTCGCCGATGATGTCGCAGGTGAAGGCCGTGCCCCGTTCCTTCAGCAGCCGGCATGCCTCCACCAGATGGATGAAGCCCTTGATGGGATCCAGCCGCCCGACGCCCACGATGTACGCCGCCTCACGTCCCGCAGCCGTATAGGGCAGGTCGGCCGGCAGCACGCCGCAGTGGATCACGGCCAGTCGTGACTGGTTCCGCGGGATCATGCGCGCGGCCAGCTGCTTCTGGTTGTAGCCGGAGATGGTCACGCTGAAATCGGCCTGGTTCAGCTTGCCGGCCAGATCCTGATCGTGCACGAAAATGTCGTGTGCATGCCCGGTGAAGCTCCAGGGGCGTCCGATGCGCCCGGCCAGAATGCGGGCAGCCGAACTGGGGTAGGTGGCCCAGTGAGCGTGCAGGTGCTGCGGATCGAAGGCGCGGACGGCGTCGATCATGGTCAGCGTGCGCCACCAGCTCACCACCGACTTGACCAGCTCGTCCGGCTTTCGCCAGAGGCTTTTTACCAGCGGGGCCAGCTCGCGCACACTCTGCAGCGGATGGCCCAGCACCTTCGGCAGTGCCGCCTTCAGGCTGCCGGCAGGCTGGCGGGCGGATAGATCACCCGGTCCAGCAGGATTTCGGCATCGGGCTGCACCATCGGTTCGCTGTGCGGCTTGAGCGAGATGATGCGCACCTCCACCCCTGCCGCATCAGCGCGTGGATTTCACGTACGATGAGGGTTTCCGACCAGCACGGAAACAGCGACACCAGATACAGCACCCGGGTGGCTGTCGCCGGAGCTGGCATCGTGGCCGTTCATTTTTCAGCCCCCAGCGGTGCAGGTTGCGGTTGCGCAGGAATTCGACAAACCCGTACACGATGAACAGGTGCATTTCCACGAAGGTATTGGCCAGTCGCACCGGCAGCCAGCGCCGGCTGGCCGGACGCAGCCGTGCCAGTACGGCCCCACCGATGATCAGCGCAGCGCCCAGGACGTTGAGCCCGAAGAACCATGAGCCCGGCGCGAGCATCAGGGCTGGCCAGCAGCATCAGCACCAGCGCCACCGGGGTGATCAGGCGGCAGACCTTGTGCGAGAAAAAGCCCACGAAGGCCGGGTTGCGGCGGGGAGAGACGAGGGCCGGGCAGAGCTGAATCAGCTGGAAATTGCCCGCCAGTGTGCGGATCTTGCGGCGCTTTTCCTGTGCCATCGAGGTCGAGGGCAGATCGTACGCAATGGCGCGGCTGTCGAAAACCGGCCCGGTAGCCGTCCAGCACAGCCTGCATCGGAATCAGCACGTCGTCCAGAATGGTCTCGGCCGGAATGGGCCGGAAGGCGGCGCGGCGCAGACCGTACAGCGCCCCGTCATACCGATGGTGGACGCCACCTGGCCTTCGGTGCGGCGCAGCCATTTTTCATACCGCCAGTAGGCATCCAGCCCCTGACCGACGAAATCCCCTCGCTCAGCTCGAACTGCAGTTCGCCACTGACGGCCGCCATCAGCGGGCTGGCCTGCAGCGAAGTCACCAGATGGCGGATGGCCTCGGGGTCCAGCCGCTGGCGCGCATCGGTGAGGATCAGGAATGCCTCATGACACTGGGCGATGGCATCGTTGAGCGTGGCGGCCTTGCCGCGATGCTGGGCATGACGCAGCACCGTCACGCGTGGATCGTTCAGTGCCTCGGCAGCACGGGCCGTGTCCTCGTCGTCGCCATCGATGGCCAGCAGCACGCGGATCCGGCCCGCCGGATAATGGCTGTCCAGGCAACTGCGGATCTTGCGGTCGATCAGGTGCGCGGCGTTGCGCGCCACGATCACCACTGCAATGGCGGGCAGGGCATCGTGTGGCGCAGCGCCGTCTGTGCCGTTGGCCGTGTCCGCTGCGCCGGCGGCCGGCGGGGGGCTGGCCAGCGCCGCTCGGGTACCGGTGTCCGTACCCGCCGTGCTCACCGTTCCTGCCGCAGAGTTCGTCTCCCGCTGCGGCGGCTGGTGTGCGTTTCCGCGACGCTGGCTGGGCCGGGCGCCCTGCCGGTCGCTGGGGTGCCCTGCAGCTTCTTCAGCTGCCAGCGCAGCAGCCATGGATAGCCGAGGTAGGTGTACACCATCCACGCTGCGGCGATGATGTAGACCAGTATCCAGAAGGTGTTCATGCGCTCAGTCAGTCGTCTTTGGGGGTGTCGTCCGTCCGGGGCGTGCGCAGCAGCAGCGCCCGCAGCCTCGTGCCCACCATTGCCCAGCAGCTGCTTCGACAGCCGCAGCACGGTAGCGCAGCTGCTGCTTCAGCATTTCTGCCGGATGCTGGGTGATCCAGGCCAGAAAGCGTGCTTCGGCCGTGTTGTGCAGCATGGCCAGCCGCGGCACTTCCTCGGCCTGTCCACCAGCAGCGCCATGGTCATGTGCTGCAGCGCCAGGGCCATTTGCTGCAGTGCCATGGCTGCGAGCGGCAGCACCCGGCCCGACTGGCCGGATGCTCGCGTCGCGGCCGGTCTGTCCGGCTGCACCACCTGACCCACCGACGCCGGTATCGCAGATGCGGACGCAGAGCCCGGCTGTGATACCGGGTGCCGATGCCGGCACGGGACGGCTGGCAGGCCGCCAGATGCCCACACGGGACGAGCACACTGTCTCGTAACCGATACTATGCGCCATCGACAGGAAATCGTCAGGCATCCGGCCGCCTGCTGGTGCGTAAATAACGACAGCTCTGCCCGATGGCGTCCTCGATGGCCGCTTTCGAGTCGGCCAGCTCGGCGCGCACCTCGGCTGGCGAGAGCTGGTCCAGATAGCGGTGATGCATGCCGTGCGACTGGATCGACATGCCCATGGCCGCCATCTCGCGCAGGGCCGGCCAGTCCAGAAAGCCCGGCTGGCCCACCATCGACGGATTGACGAAGAATTCGGCGCTGCCGCCCACGCGGGCGATTTCTTCGGCGGCGGCCAGATTGCTCCGCTGCCCGTCATCGAAGGTCAGGCAGACGGGATGAGCATCGGCGATGACAGGCTGACGGGCCTGCCGGATGCCGGACACCCGGCCGCCGTGCTGCAGGATGAGCTGCAGCTGGTGCCGGAAAACGGCCGGTGACACGCTGTAGTGCGGGTCGGCTCCAGTTTCCGCGCCATCGACGATGGCGTGGTACATCAGTACGGTCACCGGTTTCATGACTTGGGTTTTTCCTGCGTTGCGCTGCGATCTGCTGTGGTGTGTGGCTACCCTGTTTCGTTCCCCCGCCACGCCCCAGCCCGAACCGCGCCAGTACCTGGGTGGCCATCACGCGGGCCTCGGCATCCAGTGCCAGCACGGCCACGGCGTAGATGACGGCGCCCACGGCCATGCGCACGACCAGGGTGGGCAGATCATGGTCGAAATGGATGTATCCCAGTGCCACGTACATCACCCCGGCCGCCACCGTGAAGGCCAGCACACGGCGCCACTCCGGGCGAACCGGTACCGTGGCGCGTCCCTGCCAGGCCGCCAGGGCGTTCATCAGCGCGTAGGCCAGCAGGGTGGCGATGGCCGCCCCCTCGATGCCCAGGAATGGAATCAGCAGCAGGTTGAGCACCACGTTCAGCCCGGCGGCCGACAGGATCGACAGCAGCACCAGTCCGGAACGCTTGCGGATCTGCAGGCCGGCCGACGTGACCGGAAAGAGCCCCGCAGCGCCACACCGCCGATCACCCACGGGATGATGGCCGCGCCGGCACGGTACTTCTCGGAGGCCACCAGCGCCAGCAGCGGTTCGGACACGGCCGACACGCCGGCTACCATCGGAATGGCAAACAGCAGATACAGGTGGAACACCCGCTGCAGGAAGTTCTGCGGCGGTCTCGCCCTCGTCGGCCCACAGGCGCGCAGCACCATGGGGTGACCGCACCGGTGAAGGCCGTCACCAGCACGGCGCCGATATAGTCGCACAGATTGTACGGCGCCGAATAGACGCCCCAGCCATTCCGAACCCAGCATGCGCTGGATCAGCACGCGGTCGCCCAGGCTGAGCATCACCGACGACAGCTCCATGGGCCACCAGCGGCAGGCTGTGGCGCAGCAGCACCTGCAGCAGCGGCATGGAAAAATCGCGGGGCGACCAGGGTTCGCGCCGGAAGAACCAGCCGGCCAGCACCACCAGACACAGGGTTTCCGACACGATCTGCGCGCCGTAGAAGCCCCACAGCGTGGTGGATACGTAGAGCAGCGCCAGCAGCATCAGCGCCAGACCCATGTAGCGCTGCACCACCGAATACAGCGACAGCACGCCGCTCAGCTCGCGCGCCCGCAGCTGGTTGACCACCGAGCTGGACAGACACTGCAGCAGCGCCAGGTGCCACCAGATACAGCAGGTGATGGTTTTCGGGGAAGAGAAGAGGAATCGGGCAGTACGGAGAGGCCACCCATCCAGAGCAGGGCCGTGGCGGTGCCGAAACCGGCCAGGCCCATGTACACCGTGGCCTCGTACTGCGGCAGCGACCAGGGCGACTGGCCGGCACGCACTCGCTGTAGAAGCGCAGGGCCGCCTGCTGCAGCCCCAGCCGCCCACGGCCGCCGTGGCCGTGACCAGCACGCCGATCAGGCTCATCATGCCGTAATCGGCCACCGGGAAGATGCGGGTGAGAAAACGGGAACGAAAGCGATGCTCGCCAGCGTGACCAGCAGGCTGGCGAGCGAGTAGCGCGAAAAATGGGCGGCCAGCCGGCTCAGCATGGCCGCCGGTCCGGAAGGAAGCGGGGTTCATTCCTGCCGCAGTGCGTCCAGACGCACCAGAATCGTGTTGGTCACCTGGGAGATCTGGTTCAGCGCGGCTTCCAGCGCATCGAGGCGCCGGTCACTGCTCGCGCAGCTGGCTGCTGGCGGTGGATGCCACCACGGGGCCTCGTCACCGGCGGTGCGCCATTCGTCTTCCATGTCCTGTAGCGTGTTGTCCACGTCCCTGCACGGAAACACGGGTCTTTTTCCTCGACGTAGCCTGCGTCGCAGCCGCTCGCACAGGATGTTGATCTGGCGCGGATTGCCGCCGGTGGCCAGCTGGATGCGCTGCAGGGGCCTCGGCATCGAACGGGGTCTCGCCCCTGCCAGCCGGCCTGCTCCATCCGTTTCTGGATGTATTGGGGCACTTCCTCGGCGGTCAGGCCATCGATGTGGTCGGTGACCGAAAAGCGCTGGCGCAGGGCATCGAGCCGTGGCGCGGCCAGCCGGGCACGCAGCACCGGCTGCGCCACCAGGAAGATCTGCAGCAGCAGGTTGCCGTTGAGCTGCATGTCCGACAGCAGGCGCACCACTTCCAGCGCGTCGTCGTCCGAGGTTGTGGGCCTCGTCGATCACCAGCAGCAGCCGGCGGTTGGCCTGCACCTCACCCAGCAGGTACTTTCTGCAGGTCGACAGCAGCCGGGCGGTGTCGGCTCGGCCCGGGCAGCTCCAGGCCCAGGGCCAGGAAGATCTGCTGCAGCAGCGAGTGGCCATCGGCCTCGGTGTGGCCAGCGTGAACACCTGGATGCCGGCGTCGGGCGGGCGACGGCTGATGTTCTGGATCAGCATCGTCTTGCCGCAACCCGGGGCACCGGTCAGCAGCACCAGACCCTCGCGCTGGTACAGGCCGTACTTGAGCGTATTGACGGCGCGCTGGATGGCCTCGCTGTTGAACAGGAAGCGCAGGTGCGGATTGAGGCGAAACGGTTTGGACTTTCAACCCGAAGAATGATTTGTACATCTCAGTATCCGTAGTAGGCAGGTGCCTTGGGCTGAACAGGGGGCCTTGTTGAACAGCAGACCGACAGCCGGACAGTTCTCCAGCTGCAGGAGGGATTCGTTGACGGCGGTGCGCGGGGTCTCGCCGGCGGCCACCACCAGCATCACCTGGCCCACCAGGGCCGACAGCGAGCGGGTCTCGGTGACGGGCAGCAGCGGCGGGCTGTCGAAGACGATCACGTGGTGCGGCAGCAGCGTCCTGAGTTCTTCCACCAGCCAGGGCCATGTTGCCGGAGTGCCAGCAGGTCCACCGGACGGTGCTTCAGGGTGGCCGGCCGGCAGCAGCGTCAGCCCGGGCAGCGAGGTGGGGCGCAGCAGTTCGGTGACCGGGATGGACGGATCGTCCAGATAGTCGGCCAGACCGATCTCGTCCGGAATGTCCAGCTCCAGCGTGTTCGACACGCTGGGACGGGCGATGTCGGCATCGACCAGCAGCACCGGGTGCTCGCCGCCGATGGCAATGCTGATGGCCAGGTTGATCGACGAGAAGGTCTTGCCCTCGCCGGGCAGCGAACTGGTCACCATGATCAGCCGGCCGTTGTCCACCACCGGCCGCAGGCGGCCGAAGGCGTTGTCCAGCAACCGGCGCTTGACCAGGCGGAACTCCTGGTGAATCTTGGCGGTCTTGTCGTCGGGGTCAGGAAGCCTTTTCCTTCAGCCGGTCGAAGTCCAGCGTCAGCTCGTGGTGGCCAACGCCGGGACGGTAGGGGGCCAGCGGCAGGGCTTCCATGGGCGAGCCGGACGGCCGGGGCTGCGCCGAACCTGGCGTGCCTGCACCCCCGGCCATGCCCGCGCCACCGGCCGTGCCCTGGCCGCCCTGGGTGCCCGTGCTGCCCCCATGCCCTCCCGGCGGGGGCTGGCCGTGGTGTATTCGGTCAGCACCGGCACTTCGGTGGCCTGTTCATGGGCAGTGCCATGGGATTGCGCCGTCTGGCCGTGGCTGCTGCTCCAGGACTGACCCGACTGCTGGCGCTGCTGCTCACGCTGTTCGCGCAGAAGCTGGGCCCGGGCGATGTCGGCACGGATGCGCGCGGCCATGGCCTCGTCGGCCTCGGGTGATGTGCCGATCATCGTGGTGCGTTGGCCCGGACACGGTATGGGGGCCGCCCGGCAGGATCGTGGTGGTCACCGGCAGCGGACGTGACGGGTTCTGGTCCACCATCTTCTGCATGGCGCGGTGAATGAGGCGCTTGTTCATGAGTTCACCTGCTGGCTCTGGGTGGCGGAAGTCACGGGAGGCTGCTCGGACAGCTGGCCACCGTCGATCACGTAGAACAGGATCAGCAGCACGATGACCGTGGTGTAGAGGGCGCAGACCGAGATGAAGCGCATCGACTTGCGACGGTCTGCCCGCAGGGTGGCGTCATCGCGGTAGCGGGTGATGGCACCGAACAGCGGCACGTTGGTGGCCGCCTTCAGGGCGTTGGGCTCGTAGTAGGCCGGGTTGGCCAGCTCGCGCACCAGCGCCACGGCCAGACCGAGGATGATCGACACCACGAGGGTGCCCACCAGCAGCAGCGGCCGGTTCGGCGACACGGGTTTCGGGCTCACCCGCGGGGGATCGACCACGCGGAACTCGCGCGAGCCGGTGTTTTCCTCGATGCTGCCGGCCAGACGGGCGGCGTCGCGGCGCTGCAGCAGCTTCTCGTAGTTCTGCTTGTTGGAGTCGTAGTCGCGGTTGAGCTGGATGTATTCGGCCTCGACCTTCGGAATGGCCAGCGCGATCTCGCGGGCACGCTTGGACTGGGCTTCGGCCTCGGAGACGCGGGCAGCCAGCGAGGCCACCTTGGCATCGGCCTCGGCCATGGCGATGGACATCTCCTGGTACAGGCGGTTGGGCACTTGCCCCGGCCCGGACGCGGGGTCGGCCGGGCGGTTGATTCGCGCACCAGCTCGCGTTCCAGGTCGCGGATGGTGCTGCGGGTGTTGATCACGTCCGGGTGGGCGTCGGTGTAGCGTACCAGCAGGTCATCGAGCTTCTTGCGGGCGGCTTCCAGCCGGCGCTCGGTTTCGCTGCCGCCGCCGTCCGTCTGGCTGCCACCGGCCGGCACGTATTCGGGAATGGCTTCCAGCCGCGCACGGATGGCGCTGCGGGAGTTGACGGCCTGCCGGTACTCAGGCGGGCCGTCTGCAGCTCGCGCTGGATGTCGGCCGAGCGGGCTACGTAGTCCTGCGCCAGGTTGGGCATCACCTCGATGTGCTGGATCTTGAATTCCTTCAGCGCCGTCTCGGTCTTGAGGAGGGTCTCCTTGGCCTTGGTGATCTCCTGGTCGATGAAGTCCACCGCGTGCTGCGTGTCACTGGTCTTGCCGGTGCGGGCAGCCTTCACGAAGGTCTCCAGCAGCAGGTTCACCACCTTCAGGGCGGTCTGCTGGTCGGGGTTGCGGTACTCGAGGCTGTAGAAGTTGGTGCCACCGGCCAGCTTGAACTTGATGTTCTTTTCCAGCGTCTGCAGCAGGGCTTCGCGGTCTTTTTGGGTCTTGACCTCACGGTCGAGCCCGGTGGCCTGCACGATGGCCTCCAGGTTCGGGCGGCTGACCAGTGTGCGCGCCATCATCTGGATCTGGCCCTGCACGTCGGGCTGGACCGTCATGCCCTGCATCAGCGGCTGCAGGATCGACTTGGTGTCGACGTAGGCACGCGCCGTCGCCTCGTAGTTGCCGGGCAGCACCACCGTGAGGATGATGCCCAGCACGCCACAGATCAGCGTGGCGACCAGCCCGGAGACACGGTACTTCCACAGCCCGGACGGGTAGGTTTTGTAGGACTTCAGAAAGTCAAGCATACAGCTGCGCAGAAGGTGGGGTTTGGGCACCGCCAGTATGGACGAGGGCCGGTGCGCTGGCGCCGGTCTGGGCGGCGCCAGCACAGTGAGGCGGTTACAGCAGGCTTTCCGGGATCATGATCGCAGTCCGGGGCGATCTCGACGTTGGCACCCGGATCGCCCCGCTTGAGCAGGTCTTCCAGGCGTACCCGGTACCGCTTGTTGTTCTCCACGGCACGGATCAGGATGGCCTGGTTGCCGGCTGCCTTGCGGGTCAGACCGTTGGCCTTGGTCATCACGTCCAGCAGGGTGATGCCGTTCTGGTAGGGCACGGCGCCCGGGCTCTGGGCCTGACCGATCACGCGCACCACCGACAGCGGGTCGCCGACGATCTTGGTCACGACCACCGACACGCTCGGGTCACGGATGTAGGTGGCCAGTTTCTCCTCGATTTCCTTGCCGAGAACCTGCGGGGTCTTGCCCACGGCCACGATGTCCTTGATCAGCGGCGCGGTGATCTTGCCGTCGGGGCGCACGGGCACCTTCACCGACAGGTCGGGGTTGCGCCAGACCTTGATGTCCAGCTCGTCACCCGGGCCGATCTGGTAGATGATAGTTAGTGCTTGGGCGCCTTGTCGGGAGCAGGCGGCAGACCGCCAGCTACGGATGGCGGCACAGCCGGCCAGAAAACTGGCCAGTGCCAGAGACAAACAGAAGCGGATCGTGGACATGGCAAAAGGGTCGTTTGTGTTGCGAGATCGGTCCAGAAGCACTGCCGCACAGCCCCGGGCAGTCACCGGACCGGCGTGTCTGTCGAAAAACAGCCGCCGGGCCGATACTCTAACCTGCAGACGGGGCGTGATTCAACAGAATGATCAGGGCCAATGTGACCTATGGCCGTAACTTTTGATTTAAGCATGTATCTCTATGTTAATAAGTAATGAATCCCATCGCCTTGCAAAACCGCATGCTTTCGGCTTTTTCGTCAAGCGGCTGAATCCGGGCCGTTGTTCTCTGCTTACAGGTACTGTTTACGGGTGTCGCGGTTTTGCGTCAGTGTCGAAAGTGATTACGGATGAAGTGTGGTGAAACGGGGGGGGGGCGTCAGCCGCTGGTTCGTGCGGATGGCGTCAGGCGGCACAACGGGTGGGATTGTCCATGCGTTCTGGTGTTGTCAGGCGGCACGACGGGTGGGATTGCCCATGCGTTCTGGCGTCGTCAGGCGGCACTGCGGGCAGGATCGCCCATTCGTTCGGCACCGTGGGGGCGGGATTGCTCCTTCGGTCAGCGTCGTGGGCAGGGCAGTCCCGCCATGTCCATCGCGGCTCTGCCCGGATGGCCCGGGGCCGGTATCATCGCGCCATGCCAGAGGGCGGTGAGGAGCTTTGCGTGAGTCAGGAAGAGAAGGTAGGCACTGTGCCGAACGGAGACGGTAGCGGGAAACAGGACCACCCGGTGCGTCGTGCCGCGGCGGACGACTTTGCAACCTACGAGCGCTTCAGCCGGGCCGACTGGGCCGGGCTGCGCTCCAGCACGCCGCTCACGCTGTCCGAGCCCGAGCTGATCGCCCTGCGCGGGGTCAACGACGAGGTGTCGCTGCAGGAGGTGGTGGATATCTCACTCGCCGCTGTCGCGGCTGCTCAACCTGCACTTCCGGTCGGCCCAGGCGCTGTCGGGGTGCGACGACTTTCTCGGCCGGCTGGTGGGGTGCGTCCCTACGTCATCGGCATTGCCGGCAGCGTGGCGGTGGGCAAGAGCACCTTTGCCCGGGTGCTGCAGGCGCTGATGGCCCGCTGGCCGGACCATCCCCGGGTGGCCCTGGTCACCACCGACGGCTTTCTGCATCCCAACAGCGTGCTGCAGGCGCGCGGGCTGATGAAGCGCAAGGGCTTTCCGCAGAGCTACGACCGCCGGCGGATGATCGCCTTCCTGGCTGCCCTGAAGGCGGGCAAGGCGGTGGTGGAGGCACCGGTGTACTCGCACCAGGCCTACGACATCCTGCCCAATGTCGTGCAGCGGGTAGAGCAGCCCGACGTGCTGATCTTCGAGGGGCTCAACGTGCTGCAGACCTGGGGAGCCGAGCGGGGGGCCGGCGCGCCGCGAGCCAGTGTTACCGTGTCGGATTTCTTCGACTTCTCCATCTACGTCGATGCCGAAGAATCCGATATCGAACGATGGTACCAGCGGCGTTTCCTGTCGCTGCAGCAGACCGTGTTCCGCCGGCCGGACTCCTACTTCCATCACTACCGGGACCTGACCGAGGCCGAGGCCCTGCAGATGGCCAGCGACATCTGGCGGGAGATCAACCTGCGCAACCTGCGCGAGAACATCGCCCCCACCCGCGAGCGGGCCAACCTGGTGGTGCGCAAGCAGGCCGACCACCGGGTGGGGGAGATCCTGCTGCGGATGATCTGATACACGTCGCCATGAAGGGCACCATGGTGTGGTGTGCTGCCGGTTGCCCTGCCAGACAGGACGGGGCCAGCCCGGCCCGTGCACGGCGCCCCGTCAGCGCAGCGCTGGGGCCGGCACGGGACTTTCAGCCAGCCAGGCTGCCGGTGGCGGCGGCAGGCGTGATGGCACCATTGTCGTCGCGTGCAAACCGCAGCCGGCGCGGGTAGGCAAAGATGTCGTCCAGAATGCCGGCCTCGATGCGCTTTTGCTGGTTCTGCCACCAGGCCGGGTCGAGCAGCTCGGCGTGGTATTTCATGAAGGGCTGCCGTACCCGCGGGTTGCCCAGCAGGAAGGTCTCGAACTCTTCCGGAAACACGTCGTTGGGGGCCACCGGGTACCAGGGTTCGGAGGCCATCTCGTCTTCGGGGGTGCGCGGCTCAGGGCACCTTTGCGGAAATTGCATTCCGTCAGGTAGACCACTTCGTCGTAGTCGTAGAACACCACCCGGTTCTGGCGGGTCACGCCGAAGTTCTTGCACAGCATGTCGCCGGGGAAGATGTTGGCCGAGACCATGTTGCGGATGGCCATGCCGTACTGGTTCACGGCGTGCTCCCGTTCGGCTTCGGTGGCGGTTTCCAGATAGAGGTTCAGCGGCGTCATCCGGCGCTCGATGTACAGGTGGCGGATGATGATGCGGTCGCCCTCGTCGGTCAGCAGGGACGGCGCCGTCTGCTGCAGCTCGACAGCAGTTCCGGCGAGAGCCGGTTCGGGGAAAGGGCACATCCGAATACTCCCACGAGTCGGCCATCCGGCCGGCCCGGTCGTGGTTCTTGACCAGCTGGTAGCGATCCTCGATGTATTCGCGGGTGATGTCCTTGCGGCGCACATCGCCGATGTACTTGGAACACGAACAGGAACGAGGGCAGCGTGAACACGCCCATCACCAGTCCCTTGATGCCGGGCGCGATGATGAAGGCGTCGGTCGATTCGTGCAGGGTGCTGCAGCAGGTCCCGGAAGAACAGCGTCTTGCCCTGCTTGTGCAGGCCCAGCATGGTGTACAGCTCGGACTCGGGCTTGGTGGGCATCAGCGTGCAGAAAGCGCACATAGGCCGAGGGCACGGCCATGTCCACCATGAAATACGCCCGCGAGAAATTGAACAGCCCCTCGATGTGATCGTGCTGGTGCAGCACCGTGTCGATGAACACATGCCCGCGGGAGTCGCGCAGCAGCGGCAGGGCGAAGGGCTGCACCTCGCCGTCATTGATGATCCGGCCGATCAGGTAGGCACCCTGTTGCGGAAAAAGAGTGAACGCAGCACGTGTACCTGGCAGTCCATGCCCCGGTACGTGTCCGGGCCGAACAGGCCGGGGGCGGCATCCACCACCTGCTGAGGTCCGACTCGATGTCCTGGTAGCCGCAGGCCAGGCCCAGGTCGATGATCACCTGCCGCAGCACCCTGCTTCAGGGGACGTGCCGGGGTAGTAGAGCCGGAAGGAGGGCGTGGCGTCCAGGTGCTCGGTGGACACGGCCGGGCGCACGAAAATGAAGTCGTTGTGGAAATACTGCCGGTGCAGCAGCCGGGTGCTGACCGTGTTGGAAGAAGGACTCGGCCAGTGCCCGGGCTGCTGTTCTGCCAGCAGCAGCACGTGATACTGCTTGACCTCCGCCCAGGTGTCGTCGGCCGGGTTGTCGGTGTCGAACTGGCTGCGCAGGTTTTCCACGGCCCGCGCACCGCTGGTCGTAGAAGGTGATCCGCTCGAGGCCAGCCGGCGCATGGTGTGCCAGGCTGCATTCTCGAAACACGCCTTGGCCTGCTGGGCGTTGTAGCGAAAGAGCGCATAGTGCCGGCTTTGAAGCCGGCCAGCATGGTGCGGGCCAGGGTGGCCGGCGGGCTGTCGGCATCGAGGGTGCCGGGCGGTGCCGCGGGGGCAGGGGATGGGCAGGGCCCTTCGCACATGCCTTCCATCTTAAACGCCGCCCGGTCATGACAGGCCCGGGCTGCGGGCAAACCTGACGCCATGGCGCGCTCTGAGGCGAACGGATGATGCGGCAACGGCCGGGCACGCCGCGGGATGACGGCAGCCGTTGCCGCTGGTAGGCGCGGGAAGGCCGCAGTCGGGCAGGGCAGGCAGCCTGCGGGCGCAGGCAGATACTCGCCGGCTCTGGTTGCGCCGCCTCCTCGCTTCCCGGGCCGCAGGGCGCACTCCCTGGAGCAGGTGTACCCTATGCGAACCGGAACATCCTTCCGACTGATTACCCGTTCCGATTTCGATGGCCTGGTCAGCGCGGCCATGCTGCGTGACATCGGCGTGGTCGATTCCGTCTCCGTTTCGTGCACCCCAGGACGTGCAGGATGGAAGGTGCCGGTCGGCCGCCACGACATGCTGGTCAACCCGCCCATGTGGCCACCGCCGGCCAGGTGTTCGACTACCAGGCCCCGGGCGCACGCACGCTGCCCCGCGTGGGCTACAGCAACCTCGTCATGGGGGTGGGCGAGCGCTCGGTTTCGCGGGTCATTCATGACCACTTCTGGGGCGAGGCACGTTTTCCGCATTTTTCCGCCGCCATGCTGGCAGCGGCCGACAAGGCCGGCAGTGCCGCCTATACGCCGGCCGATGTGCTGCATCCGCGTGACTGGACGCTGCTGGGCTGTGCGACCCGCGTACCGGTCTCGGGCCGGTTCCATGATTTCCGCATCTCCAACCTGCAGCTGATGATGATGCTGGTGGATGCCTGCCGTTCGATGGACATCGATCGCATCCTGGCCCTGCCGGACGTGGCCGAGCGCGTGCGCTGCTATCACGAGCACGAGTCCCGTGCCATCGAACAGCTGCGCCGCTGTGCGTACATGCAGGGCGATGTGGTGGTGCTGGACCTGCGCAACGAAAAGACCATCTACGCCGCCAACCGCTTCCTGGTCTATGCGCTGTTCCCCAACGCCACGATGTCGCTGCACATCATGTGGGGCCGCGAGAAGGCCAACACCGTGTTTGCGCTGGGCCGGTCGATCTTCAACACGACGTCCCGTGTGGACATCGGCAGCCCGTGCACCCGCTATGGCGGGGGTGGCCACGAGTATGCCGGTACCTGCCAGATCGGCAACGACTGGGCCAACCAGCGTCTGGACGAGGTGCTGGCCCGCATCGAACAGGAAAGCCGTCGCACGACAGCTCCGGCCGCGCCGGCAGATGCCGCCGTGTGAAGGTGCTGGCGCGACTGTAGCGTCATGCCGCGATCGACGCTGCCTCCCGGCATTGTCGTGTGAGGAGGCCGCGATTTTTGGCCGCGGTTTTTTCATGGGATCCCGTGGTACGGGTGTGCGGTAACGAACGGATTCGTGATACGTGCCCGGAGCCGCAGGGCTCCGCCCACGATGGCATTGCAAGGGGTATGCCGTGCACAGCACATGAAGCTCAGCCTGCTGGCAGCCGCCATCGGCGCCATGATGACGCCCTGCCTGCACACACCCAGGATGGGGCGGATTCCGGCGGCACTGGGGAACTCAGTGGCCGGGCCGGAGGCTGCTGCAGGCATTCCCGTCCTGACGGGCCCCGCCGTCACGACAATTTCTCCCACCGGGGAACTTCATGATGGCCAGCACACGGGGAATTTTTCCGGGGAGCGGATGCTGACGGGGGTCGATGCCGTGCCCGTGCCGCTGTGGCTGCTCGCGCCCTGCCGCCGATGCAGAACCTGCGCAGCGTGGGCTCAGACGAAACTGCGCCGGTGGACCCGATAGGCGATGGCATGGGAGGCGCGCCGAGGCCCACGCCGTCAACCGCTTTCCTGCGTCGCCACCGACACGTCCGATGGTGCCCGCCTGCTGGCCGACCTGCCGGAAGTGCACCTGCAGGGGCGGGTGGCCCGTCGTCGCTGCCGTTCATCCGGGGCCTGGGGCTGACCGCCCGCGGCTGGTGATCGATGACCAGGACGTGACCGGCGCCCGTGCGGGCACTGAACCCGGTCCTGTCCCATCTGGACCCGCAGCGCGTGCGCCGGCTCACGCCCGCCCGGGGTGGCCCGGTCAGCGTGTGGGCGGTGACAGCATCGGCGGCGGCATCGTCATCGAAACCGCCGGTCCGCGCTTTGCCGATGTCCAGTGACCCGCTGTCCGGTGGCCACTGGGGCGCCACTACCGTACCAACGGCCAGGGCATCGATTTTCTGTACGGGGCCTACTATGCCACCGACACGCTCGGCCTGCGCTACCAGGGTGGCTGGGCCCGCTCGCAGAATGTCCGGGCGGGCGGCAGCTTCAAGGCCGCCGGGGCCGGTCGTGACGGCAACCCGGTGCTGCGTGCCGATGAAATCGGCTCCGCAGCTTCCGCGCCCAGCATCACCAGCTGGCGGCCGCCTGGACGGCCGGCACACACATGCTGGAAGCCGAGATCGGCTGGGAAAGTGTGCCCTTCCAGGGGCTGCCCACCCAGCGGCTGGACCTCACCGACAGCGAAGCCGGCATGGCCGGTCTGCGTTACCGTGGCATGTATGGCTGGGGCGACCTGAAAGCCCGTGTCTGGCACCAGCGCATCCGCAATCACCTGGATACCGGCCGTGATCGTGCCCTGCGCACCGATGGTCTGCGTGCCCGCAACGAAGGCACCACCGACGGCGTACGCGTGCAGGCCGACGTGATGCAGGGCAGCCGTGACATCCTGCGCCTTGGCGTGGAGGGCCTGTCCGAAAAACAGGATACCGGCTGGCGAGACTGCTGCTGCCCGAACACCGTCTGGACCTCGACGACGGCCGGCGCGAGCGCGTGGGCGGTTTTTGCCGAATGGGAGCGCAACTGGAATGCCGACTGGAGCACGCTGGTCGGGGTGCGCTACACCCGGGTGATCACCCGCGCCGGTGCCGTCAGCGCCACGGGGCCGCTGGATGGCTGGGCCACGGATGCCGCTGCGCTTCAATGCCGCGACCCGCGAGACCACCGACAACCACGGTGACTTCTCGGCTCTGGCCAGTTACGCGCCGCGCATGGGCCACCGCTACGAGCTGGGCCTTGCCCGTGCCACCCGTTCGCCCAGCCTGGTCGAACGCTACGGCTGGTCCACCAGTGCACTGGCCGCGGGTGTGGCCGGACTGCCGGGCGATGGCAACGGTTTCGTTGGCAACCCGGCCCTGAAGCCCGAAGTGGCCAACACCATCAGCGCCACCGCCAGCTGGGAAGACCCGACCGGGCCGATGCGCTGGGGGATGAGCGTGACCGCCTGGGCCTCACGCATCCGCAACCACGTGGATGTGGCGCGCTGTGCAGGAAGACCAGTGGCAGTGGCAATGCCGACGCCACCGGCCGGTTCGTGATGCTGCGTGCCGTCAACCAGAATGCCAGCACCCACGGGATGGACCTGCGCGTCCATCGTGGCCTGGGCGACCGGAAAATACTGGGTGATGCCTTCGTCGTGCACGGCCAGCTGTCGTGGATGCGTGGCCGCAACGACGTGACCGACGACAACCTGTACGGGGTCATGCCGGGCCGCCTGCGTCTGGCGCTGAAATGAACCGTCCGACGACCGTCTGGGCCTGCGCAACACCCTCGAATGGGAGGGGGTGCAGCCCAGAAAGCGGCTGTCCGCCGTGCGCAACGAAGTCCGTACGCCGGGCTATGGCCTGATCCACTGGCGCAAACCGTCTCATCATCGGCATGGTGGGGCTGGACTTTGGCATCGAGAACCTGCTCGACCGCCGCTACACGCTGACCGGGGTGAAGCCTCGTCGGCCAGGGCAACACCACGACACTCGACAGCGTGCCCTGGGGCGTGGCCATGCCCGGACCGGGACGCACGTACATGGTGGGATTGACCTACCGGTTCTGAGGCAGTCCGGCTGGCGGGAGCCAGGAAGGGGCAGGGATTTTTGCTGAGACATCCGGCGAGGGGGCGAATGGCCCTGCCCGGCCGTGCCTGCCCGTCCTCAGAGGTCTCCCGCGCGGGGACGCATGAATTCATGAATCCTCCAGAGGGGTGAACGCGATTCAGCGGATCCAGTGACCGTGTATTTCGGTTTACGGGAATAATGGTTCCGACCGTGAGTCGGGGAACCGTGGGCGGGGAATAAATGAACCACAATTCAGTAACGGCGGAAAACTCGCTGGATCGTGGTCTGGTCGTGGTTTGAAAAAGACGGAGACCGTGCACGCGTCACGCTGGCCACAGTCCGGAAATGCCCATTTTTGCCAGGCAACTGGTTCGGTTTCGTCGAAACCAGGGTCGCTAAATTGATATCCATCAAATCTGCACCGACAGCTGCGCAAATATCGGTTTTTGATACAGACCATTTGCCCAGTTTGGTCGTGAATTTCATCGGTGCGCTGTATATAATGAAAAAGGAGCAAAGTACCGGTCTCGCGCCCGGCGCGCATTCGATGTGCCGGCGCAGGGTCGGCTATCAGGGCATGTTCATGCGCGCTCTGGCGCGTGTCGTGAACATACTTCTAGGGTAATCCCTGATCTCGCGGCCGCTGCACCTGCATCGGCCGTGCCCGTGACGGGGTCTCAAGGGACACACGGCGGCCGTGCATCTGCCCAGGGGGCAGCGGTTTCGCCTTCAATACAGGTACCGACATGCGGCATTGCAGCAACCGTCATCGCTGGCTGGCCCGGCTGACCTTTCCGGTTCTTTCCCTGTTCTGTCTTTTTCCCGTTTTCGCCATGGGGCCGCCTGCGTGCGCGCGGGTGTTCCTGGCAGTCTGCGCACCCGTGCAGTTTCGTTCATGCCGTCGCGCGACGGCATGGCTGTTCGACGATGCTGCCCCGCGTGGCAGGGCGGTCAGCCTTGCCTGCGTGGGGCCTCGTCGGCACACGGCTGCGGCCAGCGCGGGCGCGAACGCGTTCATGACACGCACTGGTGCGTGGCCCATGTGTTTTCTGGTTTCTCTGATGCCTTTCCTTTCCCTTTTCGAGCAAGGAGTTTTCCGATGAAACGCTTTTCCAGAACCCCCGTCTGCGCCGGTGTGCTGCTGGCCTGTGCCGTTGGCCTGGCTGCCTGTGGAGGCAGCAGCGGTGGCAGCAGCACGCCCGGTACCAATAGTGGCGGATCGGGCAGTACCGCCTGGCAGACCAATGCCAATGGTGACGTGGCCCTCGAAGTTTGCTGCCTACAATGGTGGCGAAAAAATCTCCTGCGCCAACTCGCTGGCCCTGGGCACCAAGCTGCGCAGCGTCAAGATGGAGGACTTCCGCTTCTACATCGCCAATGTCAACCTGATCAGGGCCGATGGCACGAAGGTACCGCTCAAGCTCAAGCAGGCCAACGACTACAACTACACCAGCACCGACGGCAACACCACGCTGAGTCTCATCGACCTGGAGCAGAAAGGCGTGGGCGAGTGTGATGGCACGGTCGAGACCAACGACACCATCGAGGGTACCGTGGCGGCCGGCACCTACACCGGCGCGGAAATGACGGTGGGTGTGCCGTTCGAGCTGAATCACCTCAACACGGCCGACGCTTCCACCCCGCGGCTGCTGCAGAATCGTGCACCCGCATGTCGGAACTGGCGGGTGGCCGCAAGTTCACCAAAAATCGAATTCGGCCAGAATACGGCGGCCGACCCCACCCCGTGGGAATCGGCTGATGTGGAGAACGGCAAGGCCGACGACGGCGAAATCCGCATGCACCTGGGCTCCACCGGCTGTGTGGGCGACCCGGCCAATGGCACGCCCATTTCTTCGTCCTGCAAGGCACCGAACCGCCTGACGGTCACGCTCAACGGTTTCGATCCCACCAAACAGGTGGTGGCCTCGATGCCCACGCGCTTTTCAACTATGACATTGCCAGCAAGGCCGAAGGCCGGTGGCTGCATGTCGGGGCAACCTCGGTCGGCTGCGCCAAGCCGTTCGAATTCCTCGCGCTGGACTGGAAGGCCGATGGCAGCGGTACGGGCCTGCCCGTGGCCGGCAAGACGCAGAGCGTGCTGAAGGCCGTCAACGGCCAGTAAACGGAGGGACGGACGGTGGACGGGCAGCAGACGCCGGGTGTCTGGCAGGTGGTGGGGCGCTGGTTGCCCCTGTATGACCATGGCGCTGGGCGTGGTGGCTGCCCTGGCCGTGCTGGGGCTGCGAGGTTCCTCCGGCGGCAGCCCGCCGGCGCAAAATGGCAGTGGCAGTGGCAGTGGCAGTGGCGGCCAGAATGCCACGCCGCGCGGCACGCCCACCGTATTCAACTGGAATTACCCGGCCTATACCGCGCCCGATGCCTGGGTGTGGAACCTGCCGCCGCACATGCCGCCGCCGCGCGTGCCGGCCGACAACCCCATGAACGAGGCCAAGGTGGCGCTGGGTCGCCACCTCTTTTTACGACAAACGCATGTCGGGCGACGGCACGCTGTCGTGTGGGGGCTGTCACGAGCAGGCCAGGGCCTTTGCCGATGGTAAGGACCGCCCCACCGGCATTACCGGCCAGAAGCATCCGCGCAATGCCATGGGAGCTGGGCAACGTGGCGTATCACGCCACGCAGACGTGGGCCAATCCATCGCTGCTGACGCTGGAGCGGCAGATTCTCAACCCGGTATTCGGCACCGAGCCGGTGGAAATGGGCGTGAACGATGGCAACGTCGACCAGGTCATGAAGCGGCTGGCCGGGGCGAAGGATGTGGACTACGCCACCCGCTTTGCGCAGGCCTTCCCCGATGCGCAGGGCGACCCCATTACCTGGGAACATGCCCTCAAGGCCATCAGCGCCTTCGAGCGTACCTTCATCACGGCCGACAGCCGCTACGACCGCTATCTGCAGGGCAGGGACACGCTGAGCGCACAGGAGCTGCACGGCAAACAGGTGTTCGAGCAGGCGCAGTGCAGCGCCTGTCATGCGGCGCCCAATTTCGATGACCAGTTCATGTCGGCGCAGACCACGTCGCTGGTCGTGCGCTATCACAACATCGGCCTCACAACCCGGAAGGCCGTGGTGCCCTATCCGAAGGACAACAGCGGCGCCGAGGAAATCACCGGCAATCCGGCCGACATGGGCGCCTTCCGTGTACCCAGCCTGCGCAATGTGGCGGTGACCGGCCCCTACATGCACGATGGCTCGGTGGCCACGCTGGAAGAGGCCGTGCGTATCATGGCGGGCGCGGTGGCCGCAATGTCGAAAGTGGCCGCAACAAGGGGGATGGCCGGGCCAATCCGTTCAGCGATCCGCTGGTGCAGGACCGTGGCCTCGTCCGACCAGGATGTGGGCCGATCTGCTGGCCTTTCTCCACACGCTGACGGACGAGCGTTTTCTGAAGCGATCCGGCGTTTTTCCGATCCGTTTGCCACGCAAAACAATGACAGGACCAAAGCGATGAACAGAAGAATGAGGGTCATCGTGCTGGCAGCCGCCATTGGCATGGTGCTGGCGCCTGCGGGGGCACAGCAGCCGGCGCAGGATCACCCACCTGTCATGCCGGACTGGGCGGCTCCCGCCACCCGCCTGCCTTCGGTGAACGTGCGTGGCCTGCGTCTGTTCGATACCAGCCAGGAGGCATCGGCCCCCGGTGCCGATGCCCCGGAAGCCAGCCGCATGAGCCGGCGACGCGCGTCCTCACCCGACACCAGCAGCCTGCTGAAGGATATTCCCCGGCGTGGAGGTGTACGGGGCCGGTGGCGTGTCAGGCCTGCCCGTCATTCATGGGCTGGCTGACGAGCGCCTGCGCCTGACGGTGGACGACATGGACCTGCTGGCCGCGTGTGCCAACCACATGAACCCGGCGCTGTCGTACATCGACCCGGCCAAGGTGGAGAGCGTGCGTGTGTATGCCGGTATTTCGCCGGTGAGCGTGGGCGGTGACAGCATTGGCGGCAGCATTCAGGTGGAATCGGCCCCGCCGAAATTTGCCGACCCGGGCGAGCCTGCCCCTGAAAGGCGGCAACGTCGGTGCCCATTATCGCAGCAATGGCCACGGGTCGATGCCAGTCTGGCGCCTACTACGCCACCGAATCACTGCATCTGGATTACGAGGGCACCTGGTCCGCGCGAAGAATTACCGCGCCGGCAGGGTCTTCAAGCGCTGCGGAAGCGGGGCGCGAGGGTGCCGTGTCATCCCGGCCGATGAAGTGGATCCAGCGGTTTTCGGCACAGAACCACAAGCTGGGTGCAGCATGGCGCCATGGTGTGCATCTGCTGAGGCCGACGTGAACTGGCAGGATCTGCCGTTTCAGGGTTTTCCCAACCAGCGCATGGACATGACGGCCAACCACGCATCGGTGGCGGGCTGCGATACCGGGGCCAGTTCGGCTGGGGCGATCTGAAGGCACGTGTCTGGCATCAGCGCATCCGTCACAGCATGGACATGGGCAACGACCGCTACAGCTACGGCACCGGTATGCCGATGCGCACCAGTGCCAGCACCGACGGCGCCACCGTGCAGGCCAGTCTGATGAGGAGCGAACACGAAACCATCCGTCTGGGCATGGAGGCGCTTTTTTACCGGCTGTATCGACTGGTGGCCGCCCGTCAGCGCCAGTGGCGCCATGGGGCCGAAACGATTTCTGGAACATCGACAACGGCCATCGCGGACCGGCTGGGCGTGTGTTTGCCGAATGGGAGCGGCACTGGAATGCGCAGCTCACGAGTGTGCTGGGCGTGCGTCATACACGTGTGAGCACCAGTACCGCGCCGGTACAGGGGCTACAGCAGCCTGCCCACCTGGGCCGACGATGCCGCCGCCTTCAATACCGGCCATCACAAAAGGAACGACAGCCACTGGGACGTGACGGCCATGGCCAGTTACGAGCCGGCGAAGGGTCGTCGCTACGAGGCCGGCGTGGCCCGCAAGACGCGTTCGCCCAGCCTGTACGAACGCTATCCGTGGTCCACCAACACCATGGCGGCCGGCATGAACAATTTTTCTGGGGGATGGCAATGGTTATCTGGGCAATCCGGATCTGAAGCCCGAGGTGGCGCACACGCTGAGCGGCAGCGCTAGCTGGGAAGATGCCACCGACCCGCAGCGTTGGGGCATCACGGCCAGTGCGCACGTCACGCGCATTCACGATTATGTGGATGCCGGGCGCTGCCCGGCCAGCCAGTGCCGCAGCGGCAACACCACGGCCACCAGCGAATTCGTGTTGCTGCGCTACGCCAACCAGGATGCGCGCATTCTGGGGCGGACGTGGGAGGGCATGTCCGGCTGCTGGAAAGGGTGCGTGGGGGCGCTTTTACCCTCAACGGCAAGCTGTCCTGGCTGCATGGCAAAAACCTCGATACCGGCAGCGGCCTGTACAACACCATGCCGGCCAACCTGCGTCTCGGTCTGGAAAACCAGAGGGCCGTGGCCGAAGGGCAGCTGCCACCACGCTGGAATGGGAGGCGTGCAGGCCAAGAAGCGTCTTTCCAGCGTGCGCAATGAAATCCGCACGGGTGGTTATGCGCTGCTGAACCTGCGTACCCGTTTCGAGCGGGGAGCGCTGGGCATCGATTTCGGCATCGACAATCTGCTGGACCGGGGCTACGCGCTGCCGCTGGGCGGTGCCTATGTGGGGCAGGGCAGTTCGATGATGCTCAACACCGTGCCCCTGGGTGTGGCGGTGCCGAGGCATGGCCGTTCTGTTTACGTGGGCTTCAACTATAAATTCTGAGGGTGGCCATGATGATGAAACGGACCGAACGGGCTGATGGGGGTCGAGGCCGTGCGGAGGGTGGAGACCGTGAGCAGACATGCCGGCACGTGGATGACGCTGTGTGGCCTGAACGACGGGCTGATCGGCTGGAACCTCGTTTCACCGTCCGGAATTTGCGTTGCACGCTGTGCCGGTGCAGCAGCCCTGCTGATGGCACTGGCTGCCTGCGGCGGTGCCGAAGGCCCCAATGGGGAAAAAGGCCCGTCATCGGCACCCGCCCGCAGTCGCTGACCTTTGCGACCCTGCCCACGCTGGCGCCGAACGAAACGGGCACCGTCACCGCCACGGCCAGCTCCGGCCTGAAGGTACGCTACAGCAGCCTGACGCCGGGCGTGTGCACGGTGGAGGCCGAAACCGGCAGGGTCAGTGCGCTGGCATCGGGCACGTGCACGCTCTCGGCCAGCCAGGCGGGTGACACCACCTGGGCGGCGGTCACGCAGCAGCAGCAACTGGCCGTGTCGCCCGATCTCAGGTTCGACGACATCGGTGATCTGGTGGTGGTGACGCCGCCATGCTGACGGTCAGCACACCCCGCGGGCAGAAGGTGCGCTACCGCAGCGAGACACCCACCGTCTGCAGCATGGATGCCAGCAGCGGGCTGATGACGGCGCTGGCGGCCGGCACCTGTACCGTGGTGGCCGAAGTGGAGGGGGCTGCTTCTGGCCAGACGAAGGGACAGTTCACCATTGCGGCGGCCCCGGCCGTGACGGCGCCCTCGGCCCCCGAACAGGTCAGCGCCCGGCTGGGTACCGAAACCGGTACCGTGCAGGTGCAGGCCAAACGGATACGCGGGGGCGGCACGGCCGTGACCCGCTACAGCGTGACTTCCACGCCGGCCGGCATCAGTGCCGAAGGGACTTCGCTGCCGGTGACCGTCAACTGTCCGGCCGGCAGCTGTGCCGGATATTCCTTCACGCTGGCGGCAGCCAATGCATCGGGTGCCGGTCCGGCTTCGGCAGCAGCCGAAGTGATCAGCCGCTATGCCGTGGTGGCGAAGTTCAAGGAGCCGGACTACGCGCACGACATGACCGAATTCCACGGCCATTTCAATTACAACTCACCTGGATGACCGTTTCCGGTCTGCAGGGGGACCTGAGCGAAGTGATGGCCGGCAACAACCAGGCCGGCCAGCCGTGGCCGGATGGACGCATGCCGCTGGTGCCGCTGCGTCACCAGCTGTCTGCCGTGAATGCCCCGTCGGGTGACGGGCTGCTGGTGACGAGCTTCCGTCACGACCACACCCGTACGCCTCAGAACGATTCACGCGATGGTGGCACTGATGGCTGGGCGCCGGGCAAGGGGGGCTGGAAATACTGGGGCTATGCGCACGGTAGCCGTACTGCGGAAAATTCCGGCAACGCCTATGTGCGGATTTTTGTGAATACGAAGGATCCGCTCACGCCGTTGACCCAGGCGCAGATCGACCAGCTGGCCTATGCCGACTGTGCGCCCGAGGGCATGATGGGGATGACTGCATGACCGGTACTTCGGTGGCGGCACATGGCACGCGTGGCTCGATGCGGGGGTATCCGCTGTCGCAGACCATCGTGCGGGAGGAGGAATGACGGATCCGTGAGCATGATAAGAAACGGATTGTCCGGCGGACGGCAGTGACCCAGAATCGGCTCCCAATCTTGCTCAGGGAGAAATCACATGGGACTGCTGAAAGACAAGGTGGCGATCATCACGGGAGCCAGCGAAGGAATCGGATATGAAAGCGCCAGACTCTTTGCCAGGGAGGGCGCCGCCGTGGTGGTGGTAGCGCGCAGGGCGGATCGTCTGGACGCACTGGTAGCCGAAATTGAAAGCGAAGGCGGCAGGGCAGCGGCGCTTGCGGGTGATGCGCGAGACGAGAACTGCGCCCGGGAAGCCGTGGTGCTGGCACAGAAGCAGTTTGGCGGACTGGATATCGGCTTTTACAATGCCGGCACGATGGGTGCGCTGGGCAGCGTGACGGATATTGCGGTTGACGGTTGGCAGGAAACACTCGACGTGAATCTGACCGGCGCATTCTGTCGGCGCGACACCAGATACCTGCGCTGCTGGAACGAAAGGGAGGGGCCCTGATTTTTACATCGACATTCGTCGGACCCAAACTTGGCCTGCCCGGCATGGCAGCCTACGCATCGGCCAAGCGCAGGTCTGGTCGGGCTCATGCATGTGCTGGCTGCGGAGTATGGACCACAGGGGCTGCGGGTGAACGCCTTGATGCCGGGCGGAACGGAGACCGCGATGGGCCGTGCCGCAACACCCACGCCGGAGCAGCAGGCATTCGTCGAGAACCTGTATGCGCTCAGCGCCGGGCACAGCCGGACGAAATCGCGCGTTCGGCCCTGTATCTGGCTTCGGATCTGTCGAGCTTCGTGACGGGTACGACGCTGTATGTGGATGGCGGCGTGGGATCACCCGAACCTGATCGAGCCATGAAAAACAGGGACGAGAATGCGAAATTCGGCCAAGGCCGCCAGGGCCGCCAAGGCCACCGAGTCTGGCGAGGCAACAGCTCCTCCGGGCGTAATACCTCCGACACAGGTGTCTGCCGGACGCAGCTCCTCCGGAGCAGGTGGTGCAGGACGGCGCGGTCGTGTTCTGCCGGATCGCAATCGGTAGACCAGCGTCACGCCGCCGTGGTGACGCAGGCCTGCCGGCTGATCGAATCCCAGGGGAGATGCCGGATCTGGACACACTGGCGCGCAGCGTGGCATGAGCCCGTCGCATTTTCATCAGGTGTTCAAGGCGCAGACGGGGCTGACACCCAAAGCCTTTGCGTCCGCATCGCGCACGTCGGCTGCGGGCGGCGCTGAACGAGCCTGGCGTATCGGTGACCGAGGCAATATACGACGCAGGATTCAACGCCAGCAGCCGGTTCTATGAACACGCGGACCGGCTGCTGGGCATGCGGGCGCGGAACTACCGGAACGGTGGTTCAGGTGAAGTGATCCGGTTTGCCGTGGCGCAGTGCTCCTGGGTGCCATTCTGGTGGCGCAGGGAGAGGCGGGGCATTTGCGCAATCATGATGGATGATGACCCGGAGGTGCTGGTGCGCGACCTGCAGGACCAGTTTCCGAAGGCGCAGCTGCTGGGCGGCGAAGAAGGTTTTTGAGCAGGTCGTGGCACAGGTCGTTGGCATGATCGAAATGCCGGAGCGTGGGCTGCAATTGCCGCTGGACGTGCGGGGAACCGCGTTTCAGGAGCGGGTCTGGCAGGCGCTGCGGGAGATTCCACCGGGCAGCACGATGAGCTATGCAGAAGTGGCAGAGCGCATTGGTGCGCCTCGCGCCGTGCGGGCCGTATGTGGCCAATGCCTGCGCGGCCAACAGGCTGGCGGTGGCGCAGTGCCCACTGCCACCGTGTTGGCCTTCAGCCACGACAGGATGGCGGCCTCGGGCTGTCGCTGGGGCGTGGCGCGCAGCGGGAGATTGCTGCGCTGGGAGCGCAGGGAGCGAACCGGATCATCGATTCGCGACTGCCTGTTAAATAGAGCAATATCGTTTGCGTCAAGCAAAGGTAAACGGCCGTTTCTCGCGCTCGTAGCCTGCAGCGGCTACGGCGCGCGGTTTCGTGTTTGAAGATCTTCGTATCCTGCATCGCCCCGGGGAGGGCAGCGGAGGTTTGTTTCGGGAATGTATTTGAAAACCCTTGCGCCGTTTGATTTTTGTGATTCTGTTGTGTGTGATTTATGCCTTTGTTCGTGTACATTCCTGAGTTTTGGGGCGTCGTGCTATGGCACCGGAGGTTCGCGGTTGCCAGCGCGATGCCATCGCTCGTCGAGCGCTTTTTCCATTTCCGAAGAGATGGCGGGCGGTCTGGTGTCACTTTATGCCCTAGGAATGGTTAAGGTTGGCAGCCAGTGCCGGCGTGGGTGCCGACCAGGAGGAGTTTCCGGAAGCGCATATTGCTGGGCGCTATGGGTCGGCGTCGTGCGCAGTGTGGTAAAAGTCAGGTGAGTTGTCTCGATCATGCAGCCACCTGTCCGTTATCGCACGGATGGCATGTGGTGGCTAGAGCCACGCCGTCACGCCCGGGTTGGGCGTGACTCGTGATGGTGATGCCGTTGTGTTACGGCGTGTCCGACCAGCGATGGTAGTGTCGGGCTGCGTGCTGTCGTGGCAGGCGGGTACCGGGCCTGCAGGGATCCCTGCAGGTGTTGTTCGCCGCTATGTTCGTCAAAGGGCGCTGCGCCCTTGACCAGCGCCCGGCATCAGCGCTGACGCTCGGAGGTGCCGGGGATCCTGTAATCATTGCGGCAACTGGTCAGCACCATGCGCGCTGACAGGGCCGGCGCAGTGGCTTTCTGTGTTCCTCAACAGCAGACACACGGTCTTGCGCTTTCTCGACCCGCAGCTTTTGGTCACTCACATCGCTGCTTTGGCCTGCCACGCCCAAGGGGTTCTCGCCGGGGCGGCTGGTTCATGGCACGCTCCAGGTTCTATGGCCCTTTTCAGGAAATTTCTCTGGCACATTTGCGGACTTCTTGTATGGATTTCGCTGTTCGTCGCAAAACTTAACACTAATGCGTCATGTGTTTCCATAATTCTGATAATCGATTTATCATCGTGCGCATATGCCACGGCTGATGTTTCGATTTCAGGTGCTAATGAAAGAATTTGCCGACGCTGCAGGAGACGTGAACAGAGCATGCCCTGCTGTCTGGGTCGAGCGGATGCGTGAGGTGTGTCTGTGGGGCAGTATGGCTGAAGGTTATCACCGGCGGGTGTTCCGGTCGAGATCGAATCCGGACAGCTATCCGTCGGTGGCAGCAATGCTGGAAGAGGTGCTGCACAGGCATGCACGGACCGTGATGCGGTGGTGTGTCTGGGCAAGGTGCTGCGCTGGCGATCTGGACCGGTTGTCGGCGCAGTTTGCGGCGTGGCTGCGAGTCTGCTGTCGTCTGACTCGGGAGCCGGGTGGCGCTGATGTTGCCGAACCGCCGGCGCATGTCATGGTGGCGTCGGTCAGTGATGCGCGGGCGCGTGCATTTAGCGGTGAACGTGAGACCCGCTGCTGCACGCCGCAGCTGGGGCATCAGCTGAAGGATTCCAGGCGCGGAACTTCTGCTGGTGATGGAGGCTCCTGCACACGCGTTGGAAAAAGTGCGTTGCCGCAGACATCGGTCCGTCAGGTCGTGCTGGTCTCGATGGGGATCTGCTGAGCCGCTGAAGGCCGGGTGACGAATTTCGTGGTGCGCCGGAGTGAAGAAGATGGTGCCGCTGCGCTCTGGCTGCCCGGCGCCACTCCGTTTTGCAGAGGTGCTGGCGCGAGGGGCCAAACGGCCGTTCCGGAAACCGGAGGAATTGCTGCCGTCGGATCTGGCGCGTGTTGCGCACCGGCGGGACGACTGTCAGGGAGTCTGCCGAAGGGGTGATGCTGACGCGCGCAATATCGTGGCGAACGTGCTGCAGGACCGGGCGTGGCTCCGTTCTTGGTCCATGGAGCAGCCAGGCGCCGCAGCTGGAGGGCCGCCAGTGTTCGTGGTGGCGTTGCCGCCTCTCATCACATCTATGCGTTCGCGGTTTGCCTGCTGCTGCGCGCGCATCTGGGGGCAAGCTGGATTCTGATACCGAATCCGACGGGATGTGGATGCGGTGGTGAAAAGCGCTCGGAGGCCCACGAGGCCCGTTATGTTCCAGGCTGAGCACGCTCTACAACCCTGCTGATGGAACACGAGGGTTCCGGAAGCTGGATTTTCCAATCTGCGGATCTCGCTGGCGGGCGGGATGGCGGTGCCGTCGGCGGTGGCGGCGCGCTGGCGGGAGGTGACGGGCCGCCCCGGTGTGCGAGGGTACGGGCTGACGGAGGCCCGCTCCGACGGTGGCGTGCACGCCGACGGACACGTCCCCTGCACGACGGGACGGTCGGATTGCCGTTGCCCTCGACGGAAACATACGGATTCTGGACGGGCAGCGGCAGCCGCCGCCGGCCGGTCAGGCAGGAGAGGTGCGGTACGTGGACCGCAGATCATGGCAGGCTACTGGCAGCGTGAGGAAGAGACGCGGAATTCTGATGCCCGATGGCTTTTTCCTGACTGGGGATGTGGGGTCATGGATGATCGGGGGCTTTCTGCAGGCTGCTGGACCGGAAGAAGGACATGATTCTGGTGTCCGGCTTCAACGTGTACTCCAACGAGGTGGAGGAGGTCGTGTCGAGCCACCCCGGCGTGAAGGGTGCGCGGTGGTGGGGGTCGAGGACGAGCGTTCGGGCCAGGCGGTGAAGGCGTATGTGGTGCGCAGTGATCCGGCGCTGACCGGGAAGACACTGCAGGCGCACCTGCAGAGCGGCTCACGGGCTACAAGCGGCCGCGGATCATCACCTCGTGAAGTGGCTGCCCAAGAGTGATGTGGGCAAGGTGCTGCGCCGGCCGCGCGTGACGGGACGGTGGTGCCCGAGACGGACTGGAGCGGCTGTGTGCATCGCTGCCCTCGGCGCATGTCATGGACGCATTCGTTCCGCGCCCCTTTGGGGTGTGCAGGGCAGGCTGGCCGGCCTCGTCTGTGCAGGGCGCCCTGTCAGCACGCGGATTCGGGGTCCAGCGCTCGCAGACTTGTGCAGAGGCTTTCCTGAGCTGCGTTGCATACACCGGCACGATGTTCTCGGAACCGCTGGCCGTTGAATTCGGCCGGCAGGCGGATCATGTCGATGTCGAACAGCTGCTTCAGGTTGTCCACGGTCAGCACCGTGGCCGTGGGGCCGAAGCGGGCCTGGGGCTGGGTCATCAGCAGCGTTTTGTAGGCCACGGCCGGTGCGTGGTTTGGCTGGTGGGTGGTGAGACAGGATGGTCAGCCCGCGCTCGCGTGACAGCCAGTGCAGCAGCGTCAGCAGCCTGTCCTGGTTGTGCACATCCAGGGCCGAGGTGGGCTCGTCCAGCGGCATGATGGGGGCCCTCGGTGGCAGCGCCCGGGCCGCCAGCACCAGTTGCCGCTGGCCGCCGGAGAGCTGCGCAAAATCCCGTCGGGCCAGATCATCGATGCCCAGATCGGCGAGCGCCTGACGGGCGATGGCCACATCCTGCGGCGAGGGGTACCGAAGGTCTGGATGTGCGTGGAGCGCCCCATCAGCACGATATCCAGCACACTGTAGGCAAAGGGCGGCGTGAAGAACTGCGGCACGAAGCCTGCAGGTGGCCTGCTTGCGTACCTGGCCTTCCTGCAGGCGATGGATGTCGAGCAGGACATCCAGCAGGGTGCTCTTGCACCGCAGCCGTTAGACAGAATGGCCAGCACCACCGGCCTGCAGGAAAGATCCAGGCCAAGAAACAGCCAGCGGCCACTGGATGGTGAAAGCCCAGACCCTGGGCCTCGATCAGGGGACGCACCTTCATGCCCGTCGGCACGGACGGAGATGTCCTTTCGTGTGCACGGCCGGCGATGTCTTTTGCCGGGTGGCCGCCTGTGTCTGGCATGGATCTTGATTCTCATGGATTGTCGAGGCGCATGCGAGTCTGGCAGTCAGCGCTGCCGGCCCACGGCCAGTCAGCCGGAGGAAACTCTCTCTGGGCATGCATGATCTATGCAGGCCGTGTCTTGAGGCCATCGGATCTGCGGCCTGCTGCCTTGTCCCGCATGTCAGAGGGGAGGCGGGGACCAATCGAGCCCATACACGCTCTATTCGGAAAACTGCTCCTTCTGCCCGCGCCGCAGCTGATACACCAGGACGGCAAACAGCGGCGCACCCAGCAGCGAGGTGATGATGCTGACCGGAATTTCGCTGGTCGAGAGCGTGCGGGCCAGCGTGTCGACGATGATCAGGTACAGCGCGCCCATCAGCAGGGTGCAGGGCGGCAGCTGCTGGTGATTGGCGCCGACCAGCATGCGGCTCAGGTGCGGGATGATCAGCCCCACCCAGCCGATGCTGCCGCTCACGGCTACCTGGCTGGCCACCAGCATGCCGCTGCAGAAAATCACCAGCCAGCGCAGCGGACGGATGTTCACGCCCAGGGCACGGGCTTCGCGTTCGCCCAGTGACAGCAGGTTCATGCGCCAGCGCAGGCCCAGCAGCACCACGCTGCACAGCGTCACGGGCACGACCAGCATCAGCAGCTTCTGCGGGTTGCTGGTGGCAAAGCTGCCATCAGCCAGAAGACGATGCTGGGCGTTTGTCTTCGGTGTCGGACAGATACTGCAGCAGGCTGACCAGGGCCGAGAAGAAGCCACTGATGATCATGCCGGTGAGAATCAGCATCAGCAGGCTGCGCTGGATGAGGCGGTGGCTGAAGACAAAGATCAGCACCAGGGTGACGAGACCGGCGAGCAGGGTACTGAAGAACAGCCCGTAGATGCCCAGCCCCAGAAAGATCGCCATCGTGCCGCCGAAGGCTGCGCCGGAGGTGACGCCGATGACATGCGGGTCGACCAGCGGGTTGCGGAAGATGCCCGCGGCGAGGCACCGCTCAGCGCCAGGGCGGCACCGGCAATGCCCGGCACACAGCGATGCGCGGCAGCCGGATCTGGAAGATGATCTGCTGGTGGATCGGCTCGATGGCCAGGCCGCGAGCCTTGTCCAGCAGGATGCCGGCCACCCTGGGCAGGGGCAGCGCGTACTGCCCGGCGCCCAGCGCCAGCAGCATGGTGAGGACGAGCAGTGCAGCCAGCACCAGCGATGCGGGCGTGGGACGGAGGGCATTTTACCTTCACATGGCTTTTTGTGGGCCGAATGATCGTGCATCGACGCGTCATTGGCGGCGGCACCGGCATGTCGGCCTTGCCCGGCTGGTACGGGACGCGGTAGAACTTCGAGGTACCAGTCGTTGACCATTTGTCGAGATTCACGTCCCCTGAAGCGCTGCGCGGTGAGTTTTTGGCCATCCACACCTCACCCAGTGCCACGGCTTCGGGCATGGGGTAGCCCCAGGCCTTGGCGTATTCGGGCATCAGGAAGACGCGCTTGCCCTTGACGGCATCGATGCCGGCCCAGCCTGCATCGCTGTCGATGGCATCCACCACCTGCGGAAAGCGGTCCTGCACGAAGATGACGTGCGGGTTCCAGTCCAGCACGTTCTCCAGCGATACCTGCCTGAAGCCCTTGATGGTGGCGGCTGCCACGTTGAGGGCGCAGCATGTTCCATCATCAGGCCGGTGTACTTGCCCGAGCCGTAGGTGCCCAGATCGGGTTGGCCATGTAGGTGCGCACGCGCTGGTTGGGTTTGATGTCTTCAGGCGTTTTTCCGGCATTGGACGGTTGGCAAAGGCGGCCCTGACCAGTTCTTCGCCCTGTTTCTGCTTGCCGAACACGTCGGCGATGATGCGGATGCCCTGTTTCAGGCCGTCGTTGTAGGACTGGTCCTCATCCTTCAGGGTGGGGTTGAGTTTGGAGGCTTCCTTCTCGTCGCCGGTGCGCAGCGAGATGGCCTACGAGCGGCACGCCGGTGTCGGTGATCTGCTTGATCATGTCGGCCGGCGCGTAGTTGGTGACGAACACCACGTCGGGCTTGAGTGACCAGCAGGGCCTCGATGTTGACGTGGGTGGGGATCCCGCAGGTGTGCCCATTTTGGAGCGGGGTGGGGCCAGACGACGTAGTCGGCACGCAGCTGTTTCTTCCAGTTGGAGAGCACGCCCACCACCTGGCCCATGGCGTCGAGCTGGTTGGCAATGTTGACGGTCTGGTGCTGCAGGATGACGGCCCGTTCGATGTGGTCGGGCAGGGTGACGCGGCGGTTGAGCTGGTCGGTGATGGTGCGCTCGGCCAGCGCGTGGGTGGAGATGAAGCCCGCGGCAAGCGAGGCACAGTTTGGCAAGACGCATGGGAAGGTCCTGGGATGGAGGAGGTCTGGGGATCCGTGGTGAGGATGCTTCCGGGGCAGCGGGCTGCCCTCAGGAGGGGCAACAGCCTGGAAGCTGGGGCATTATATTCCGTCGTATATAACGCTTGGGGGCTGGTTCCGAGGGGCAGGTGGCTGCGTGTCAGATGCGGGATGCAGGAGGGTACGGGGGCTGGTGTCGAGCGTAGCCAATGAATCACGGAATGCTCTGCAGGTACGGTGTGCTGTGGTCCTGGGCGGCAAAGGGGCGCTTGTCGCCCGAGCACCTTGACAGTCACGCAGAACGATATCTATCATCGATATATACCTTTTTGCATGATGGAGAGTACTGTGGACTACGCTGCAAAGAGTTGTTCATGTCGGGCCGGAGCCAGGCGGTCAGGCTGCCGAAGCAGCTTCGTTTTACCGGAGAGGAGGGTCAGCCAGGCGCTTTGGCAATGGTGTTCTGTTGCTGCCCGTTGATTCTCCCATGGCAAATCATGCGGGAGGCGCTCGATGAGTTCGAGCCAGGGTTCTCGCTGGAGCGTAACCAGCCGGTCGGTCGGCGAGGAGCGAGAGGAACTATTCAAATGAGCTGCGCTCGCTGTTTGCTGGATACGAATATCTGCATATATAATCAACCGCAGGCCGCCGGAAGTGGTGCTTCGTTTTGATGGTCTTTCGTTTTGGGGATGTTGCTGTTTCTTCCATAACGGTTGCCGAGGCTGGATTATGGTGCTGCGAAAAGCGGTTCCGAACGAAACAGGGCGGCATTGCAAAAATTTCTTGCTCCTTTGGAAGTGTTGCCGCTTTTGATGACGAAGCAACGCGCCATTATGAAGTCTGCGAGCGCGTCTGGAAAGACTGGGAACGCCGATTGGTCCTCTTGATATGCTGATTGCTGCTCACGCGCTGGCACTGGATTGTGTATTGGTTACCAACAATGTCAGGAGTTTTTCCCGGGTGCCGATGTTGAGGCTGGAAAACTGGGTGGACTGATCAGGTTGCGGGGATGGGTGGTTCCAGAAGGCTCGCCATGCCCACAAAGCCCTTCGATCCTCCGGGCCCTTTGCCGTGAAGGCTGCCGTCTTCTTCTACGATGGGCAGGACGTGGCCCGAGTGGCGCTGTTTCGTGCCGGGCCACCCGGTGCGTGCCGTGGGCGCATGCGTTTCCGCGCAGAGCCGTGTTGCAGTGCCCCGAACATCGGGATTCTGCAACCCTGCCGCCCTGTCCTACGCCCGTTTGTTCAAGACAAAGAGGAGATGTACAGATGGAACATGTCGTTGCCGCTTTGTTCGAAGTGCCCAGCGAGGCTTATCAGGCCTTCACCGAGCTGAAGGGCTTTCCGCAGAATGACGAGACGCGCATTGCCCAGGCCGTGCTGCTGAAGAAGGAAAATGGCGTGATCTCGGTGGCCGATGCCTTCGATCCGCTCCGGCAGGTGGGGTCGGACATGCTGACCGGCACGCTGGTCGGTTCCGTGCTGGGCATTCTGGGCGGACCGCTGGGCATGCTGTTTGGCGCAGGCGTAGGTGCCTGGGTGGGCAGCATGGGCAGTTCGGAAGAGGCCATGGCGCAGGCCACGCTGCTGGAAACGGTGGCCACGCGACTGAAGAACGGTGATGTGGCCATCATCGCCCTGGCCCAGGAAAGGAGCGAGGCGCCGCTGGACCAGTTCTTTGGCCGGTTCAAAACGCTGGTGGCCCGCTGGGATGCCTGGCGCATCCAGCAGGAGGTGGTGGATGCCGAGCAGGTGCAGGCCGATCTGCACGAACGGGTGCGCGCCGAGCTGCGTACCCGGCGCAGCGAGGAGCGCCACGAGATGTTCGAGGGAGTTTCGCCAGTCACTCAGGCGTAGTTTGAAGATCTAGAAGGCGATGTTCGATGAGGGACATTCCCTTTCATTTGAGCACGCGTACCACCCTGCAGAAAATGTCCTGCAGGATGGTACGGCGTTCATGCTTTCAGGCCGGCATCGTCCCGGCGTTTCTCACTTGCCGGTGGCGAGGGCGCTGACGCGTGGCCGGATCCAGCGCCCGAGGTAGAGTCATGCCCAGCACGCCGGCCGAGGACGGGCCCTGCACGTCTCCCACGCAGCTGGATGCGCAGGCAGCGTTCGAGCTCCATCGGTCGGCCAGTGAAGCGCTCGAAGGCGGAGGTTGGCGTTGCTGCTCCAGACCGGCTTGCAGCCGGCGGCTGCACGTCGGTGCGCACCGACCACATGGGTCAGACGTTCTGCTGGGTGTCCTTGTCGAGCAGCCAGTTCAGGTACAGGCGGGCCGTTTCGAGGTGGCGTGCGCCCTTGACGATGGTGCGGCGCGCTGGGCCCAGGCCACGAAGCCGTCATTGCTGGAGCAGGGCAAAGCGCACGGGGCTTTTTCATCGGGACGCAGGCTGCCGTCGCTGGTGAAGGTGACGGCGTACGCCGGCAGCCGCCATCGGCCGGGGCCTGGGTGCCTTTGCACGAGGTGCGCTGCTGCTTCATCAGGCCCCTGCATCCATTCCCAGCCGTGACCGGTCGATGATCTGCTTGTACCAGAACAGCACGGCGTCATCGTCGTTGGGGTGAGGAGCGTCTTGCCCATACCGTTCGGGGTTTCAGGTAGTCAGGGCGCGTTGAGCGGGGCATCGTCTGCCAAGGGCCTGGATGTTGGCCACGTTGCTGAGGCATCGACAGACACCGGTCAGAGCGCCGGTTTTGAGTCCCTTGAAGCTGCTGTAGATGCTGTCCCAGCCAGCCGGTTTGTAGGGTACCAGTTTTGCCTTCACGGCGCCAGCGCGGAAGAGATCCTGCAGCGTTTGCAGCTGGATGATGTCAGGGATGACATGGCGATCTCTCGAACTGCTGGTCCAGCCGGGCATGCACCTTGCTTGTCGACACCACATTGGGCGGCGTGCCGGAGGCGTTTTCGAAGGCGGCCTTGATGCCGTCCTGCTGGTCGGGCGTATCGCCGCCAGCGCCGAGACGGTCAGGGCCTCCTTCGCTCAGGCGCCTGTTCGTGCGATTTCATCCGGGGCGGGTTTGACTCCCCGCCGCCCAGGCGGTGATGCCGATGAGACTCAGGGCCAGGGTGGCCAGCGCAGTATTTTTCATGATGGATGACGGTGCGGGGCCCCGCGTTGCCCTGACTGTCTGGAGGTGTGTCGATTGTCAGGAGGATTTTACGTCCACCTGAAGATGTGAATAAACCGCAACTTGCTTGTGTTCAGGTGAGTTGTATGGCGCCGCCTCCGGCGCGTGTCGCGAGATGGGTTCGTCTCCCGTGCTGGTCCTGGATGGATGTGCTGACCGTAGGTGTCTGCCGGCGCGCGGGCGTGGCGTCCGGCATGGGAAGCTTGAGCCCGTCGCGACGAGGTGCTGCGTGCGCGTGGAGCGTGCGGTCCGCATGCTCTCGCACTGCCCGTGGGGCGGCGCGGGAAGAAATACGTCCGCGGCATGCCGCCGGGAGGGCGCCGTGCATGCGCGGGATCGAGCCCTGGCGGTGGGGTTATCGAGGGGCGGCTGCCGGTGGGATACTGGAAGGTATGCGCCATCGGCCAGCAGGTGTACCGGCTGGACATGCCAGCCATCCAGCACGAGATCGAGCATTCGCCCAGTATTCTGCGCATCAGGCCGCTGCCAGGAAGAGCCAGAGTTTGCGGTGCAGGGTCCGGGCTGCGGTCTGGGCAAAGTCCAGCTGCGTGATGGTGCGTTCCCGGGGGCGGTGAGGTTCCAGATGCGCCAGGGGTGCATCGATGGGCTCATTCGCTGATGGCGGATGGCGCCCAGCATCGTCCATGTGGATCCAGGCCATGGGCTGCTGCCCGCTGCCGATGCTTCACGCCAAAGCGGATGGGTCGCGGCAGCTGGGACAGGATACCGCCGTCACGGCCCAGCAGACGCAGCGGCGACGGCATGGGCGCGTGCGCGTACTTTGGGCCTCCCAGAGCTGGCACAGGCGCAGGACGAAGACATCCTGTGGCGGGCGGCCTCGGTACGGGTGTCCTGCCACTGCGGTATACCGTTGCCGTAGACCCGCGGCGTGCTGGATGATCAGCCGGGGTTTGTGGGGTGGCGGGCCAGCCACTGGCCGATCTGCTGGGTGGGGCCGCAGCCCAGCCAGCAGGGAGGCGCTTTGCGGGCGGTGTTCAGCAGCCTTCGCCCGCAGGAGACGCCAGCCAGGAGTTGATCAACAGGTCGGCGCGGGTGGTGGGGTCCAGATGGGCCAGGGCGGCGGGGGTTTCCGATGCCGGGGCCGAGCGATCACGCGTCTGGTCGGGGAAGCGGGTGACGACATGACGCGCCAGCCGCGCCCGTGAAAATCATGCGCCGGGTGGCTGCCGATGAAACCGCTGCCTCCCAGCAGGATGACGAGTGGGCTTGTGCTCCGCGAACCATTCCCTTTCATATGACGCCACGTTGCACTGTAGCGCGTTGTGGCATGAAGGGAGAAGGCGCCGTGGTGTGTCAGGCGGCGCCGGGATGCTGAGAAGGCGCCGTGGTGTCAGGCGGTGCCGAAGATGCCCCGGGCAAACAGCACGGCGAACAGCGGGATGATCATGATGAGGTGCCTCGATGGGGATCATCCGGCGCACACGACGGATTTCGGCCTCGTCGGGCAGGGCGCCGTTTTCGTCCTCGAAGCGCCCCTGCCATTTCTGCAGGGCGATGGAGACGCGTACGGAATAGATGCCGACGATGAGAAACAGCAGCACCTTGGCGTGCAGCATGGGCTGGGCGATGCCAGTCGGCGCCCTTGGCGCCAGGATGATGCAGGTGACGCCGGTGATGGCCACGGCGCACCGCAGATCATGGAGTGAGGTCGACGCGCAGCATGCGCTTGACGCGGCGGCGTTGAACCACTCGGGGCGGCAGATGGCCCCTTCGCTGGTGATGAACACCACCATGGCGAGGATGGCCGAGAGATGGAGATAGGAGAGGATCGCTTCGGAGATCATGGCGTGGATTGTAGAGGGCCATGCCGCGGGCCATGATGCTACGTCCAATATCCTGCACGCATCTGTCGGGGACTGGCCACACGGGCGTGCGCGCGCACGCCTAGTGATGGACATCTGTGGAGCGCGGGCTGCAGGCGGGAAGCGGGCGGAGGGCAGGCGATACGGCCTTGCCGGAGGGGCGCATGCACACGGGCCCGAGCCCGACGCAGCCTGCTTTCAGGGCTGCATTCCGGGCAGCGGGCCGTAGTCCGCCAGCTGGCGGTCCACCGCCTCGTCCCAGCCGCGGTTGGCGGCCAGGCTGAGCCAGGCTGGGGTGCAGGATGTGGCGATCTTCAGGCGGGGCAGGCCGCGGTCGTCCAGCACCTCCAGGAGACCACGTGGTGCAGGCGCTTCTCGGCAAAGCCGCCGATGCCGATCAGCCATTCGGGCGTCCAGCGACCTCGATGGCCTGGGCCAGGTGCCGGTCGCAGGGGCTTCGAGGGCACGCTGCTCGGCGGCGGGCAGCTGTGCAGGGGTGCAGTTTCCTGCCGGTGGCCTCGAGAAAGACCAGCGGGCAGTAGTTGATGACGATGTTCTGCAGCCACAGGGGTCGTCGGCGCTGCCGAAGCGTTTTTCGGCCCAGCCCCAGAGTCGGCGACCACTCACTTCGATCTTTTGCAGGCAAATCCATCGATCAGGCGTTTGGGATGCTGGTCGTCAGGGGCTTCGACCGGGGCTTCGATGCCCATCCGAGTGCGAACAGCTGCTACTTCGCCGAGGGGACGCGAGTCACTGCATCATGCCGAAAGGGGCCTGGGTTCATCCCCAGAAACGTGCTGATCTTCTTCGGGGCGTTGCCGAAGCGGGCGAGTAGGCGGCGTGTGGCGCGAGGCATGGGTCAGCGGGTTGTATACGTGGGCCACAGGCGGCGCAGTGCAGGGACCTGCAGCGCATCGCGCAGGTGGGCAGCGGCATCGATCAGGGCGCGCGCGGGTGCCCGGCGGGCGGAAGGAGCAGGGGCGGGCAGAATGGGGCAGGTGGTCATGGGCGAGGCGGGGGATGGGCGTGGTTACAGGGTGAAGCAGGGCGGGAAGGTGGGCGGGGTCTTGCAGGCAGAGCAGGACCAGAATGGGCAGGCCAGGTGGTTGTGGCGCAGGTGGTCAGCATGGGGACGGTGCGTCCACAATGGGCACTGTATGCCTTATGGTAACGGCTACGAGTTCGGCAATAGGCACACGGATTCAGGCCCGAGGCCTTCTAGCGCACATGACGGCGCTGGCGTGTCCTGAAGTCATGGGGATTCTGTGACCTGTGGCCTGGTCCCCGCACGTTCAAAGGGGGTTGTGCAGGGATGAATGCATCCATGACACGCTCTAGAATTTCCCCGTCAGACGCGTCAAATGACATCGGAACCGAAACTACAGGGAGCCTTGATGAGAAACATATCGACCATGGTCGGGTGGAACGCCGATGTACTGCGTCTGGCGGGGCAGGGACCTGCCGGAGGTGGGGGCAGGCGAGGTGCTGATTCGCGTGGCGTATGCGGGGTGAACCGTCCGGACGTGCTGCAGCGGACCGGCAGCTATCCGCCGCCGCGCGTGATCCTCGCCGCATCTGGGGCTGGAGGTGGCCGGTGTGGTGGCGGCCGTGGGGACGAGGGCGTGCCCGAATGGCAGAAGGGCGACCCGGGTCTGCTGCGCTGGTCAATGGCGGCGGCTATGCCGATACGTGGCGGCACCGGCCGGCCAGGTGCTGCCGGTGCCGGCCGGGCTGTCGATGGCGCAGGCGGCGGCGCTGCCCGAAAACCGTGCTGACGGTCTGGGCCAATGTGGTCGAACGTGGCCGCCTGCAGGCGGCGAGACCTGCTGGTCCATGGGGACGTCGGGCATCGGCGTGGCGGCCATCCAGATCGCGGCGCTGGGCGCCCGGGTGTTCTGTACGGTTGGCACGCCGGAGAAGGCCGGGGCGGCGCAGAAGCTGAGGGCCGATGCGGCCATCGACTATCGCCGGCGCGACTTCATGGTGGAGGTGTCGAAGCTCACCGAGGGGCGCGGCGTGGATGTGATTCTCGACATGGTGGGTGGCTTCCTACATCGAGCGCAACCTGAGAAGCCTGGCGCTGGAGGGGCGGCTGGTGCAGATTGCCTTCATGCAGACCGCGAAGGTGGAGGTGGACTGGATGCCGCTGATGCTCAGGCGACTGACCTTTACCGGTTCGACGCTGCGGGCCCGTTCGGCCGAGGAGAAGGCGCGCCTGTCGCGTGCAGTGCAGGACAACGTCTGGCCGATGGTGGAGGATGGCCGGGTGCGGGCCGTCATCGACCGGGTGTTTCCACTGGACGGTGCGGCCGAGGCGCACCGGCGCATGGAAAGCTCCGACCATGTCGGCAAGATCCTGCTGGCGGTGAATCCCGGGATCGAGTGATCCTGCCCGGCCGGATTTGTCGGCACACGGCCGTGGTGACGCACCTTTTCCGGGGGTGATGGCCGGCTATTCGAAGACGAAGTGCCGGCCCGGCCGCAGGCGCTGCATGGCGTTGTCGTGGGCCACGCACATCAGCATGCCGCAGCCGATGCCCAGCGTGACCAGGGCGGTACCACCGTACGACATGAAGGGCAGCGGTACGCCCACCACGGGCAGGATGCCGATCACCATGCCGATGTTCACGAACGCATAGGTGAACAGGCTCATGGTCATCGAGGCGGCCAGCAGCCGGCCGAACGGGCTCTGCGCCTGGCTGGCGATCATCAGCCCGCGGCCGATCAGCACGGCATACAGGGTGAGCAGCACGGCGGTGCCCACCAGGCCGAATTCCTCGGCGCAGACCGAGAAGATGAAGTCGGTGGTGCGCTCGGGCACGAGGGTCCAGGTGGGCCTGCGTGCCCTTCAGCCAGCTGCTGCCCTGCACGCCGCCCAGGCCCACCGCAATGGTGGACTGGATGATGTAGAAAACGCCTGCCCAGCGGGTCGTTGGTCGGGTCGATCATCGTCGGTCACCCGCTCCTTCTGGTAGGGCTTCATGTTCAGCCACAGCAGTGGCAGGGCAGCCACCGATGAGCCAGGCTGGCCAGGATCACCCGCCACGGCAGCCCGGCAAAATAGATCACGAAGGCGCCGGTCGAGCTGATCAGGATGGCGGTGCCCAGGTCCGGCTGCCTGCCCACCAGCGCCACCGGCAGCACCAGCAGCATGAGTGGCCATCAGATGCACGTAGCGGGCGCGCAGGCGGTTCTGGCTGATGTGGAAGAACCAGGCCAGCATCAGCGGAATGGCGATTTTCATCAGCTCGGCTGGCTGGATGCGGGTAAAGCCCAGATCCAGCCACCGTTTGGCGCCCTTTGCGCTGACGCCGAACAGCTCGACGCAGAACAGCAGTGCCAGGCCGGCCAGGTAGAGCGGGATGGCCACCGTCATCAGCCGTCTGGGGCTCAGGCTGGCCACCAGCCAGGTGATCAGCACGGCCATGCCCAGATTGCGGGCGTGCACCATCAGCCGGGTGCTGCCTTCGCCGGCGGCCGAATACATGGTGACCAGGCTGATCAGCGTGATGGCCAGCAGCACCATCGACAGCATCCGGGTCGAAAAATGAAGACGCGGTGCCGCAGGAACCGCCAGAAGGCCGCTGCGTTCATGGCTGGGTCTCCTCCGGCACGTCGGGTTCGATGTCGGCCGGGTTCACCAGGGTGTCCAGTTCGGTCGGGCGTTTGCCCAGCAGGTAGAAATCGAAAAGCTTGCGGGCGATGGGGGCGGCCGTGCGGGCGCCGAAGCCGCCGTTCTCGACCACCATGGCCAGGGCGATGCGCGGGTTTTCCACGGGGGCGTAGCCCATGTAGAGCGAATGAGTCCCGGAAATGCTGGGCCACTTTCCTTTCGTCAGTATTTTTCGTTCTGCCTGATGCCGATCACCTGCGCGGTACCGGTCTTGCCGGCCGATTCGTAGCCGGCGCCCTGGAAGGCGATGCGGGCGGTGCCCTTGCGGTTCACGTCGGCCATGGCGCGCTGCACCAGCTGCACATACTGCCGGGCCACAGGCAGCGGGCGGCCACTGCGGGTGTCGCCGCTGGTGTCGGAGCGAGACGGTGCCGATGTGCGTGACCGAGATGCGGCCGCTGCACGATGGCGTCGTTGGCCAGTGTGGCCGTGGCGTGGGCGAGCTGCAGGATGGTGAAGGCGTTGTATCCTGCCCGATGCCGATCGACGGGGTTTCCCCGGGTACCACGGCTGCTTTGCAGCGCTGCTGCTTCCAGGCGGACGAGGCAGCAGCCCGGCTGCTCGTCGGGCAGGTCGATGCCGGTGAGCTGGCCGAGCCCCAGGGTTTCATGAAGTCGTGAATGCGGTCACACGCCCAGATCGTAGGACGCGCCGTAATAGTAGGTGTCGGAAGACACACGATCGACCCTGAACAGGTCCACCTTGCCGTGGCCCTGCGGTTTTGGAGTCGCGGAAGCGGTGCTCGCCAACGCACGAAGTAGCCCGGATCCTGAATGACATCGTCGGCGCGCGCACGCGTTCTGCAGCACGGCCAGCGCCATGAAGGGTTTGTAGGTGGAGCCCGGCGGTAGGTGCCGCGCAGCGGGCGGTTCAGCAGCGGGCGGGCCGGATCGGTGTTCAGGCGCTGCCAGTTCTGCTGGTCGATGCCATCGACGAACAGATTGGGGTCGAAGCTCGGCATCGACACGAAGGCGAGGATTTCGCCGGTACGGGGCTCGATGGCCGCCAGCGCGCCGCGCCAGCCCACGAACAGCTGTTCCGCCAGCTGCTGCAGCGGAATGTCCAGCGACAGCTGGATGTCCTGTCCGGGGGTGGCCGGCCGGCGCGACAGCGAGCGCACAGGGCGGCCACTGGCGGTGACTTCCACTTCTTCGATGCCCACCGTGCCGTGCAGGGCGCTTTCGTAGCTCTGTTCCAGCCCCCAGCTTGCCGATGTGGGTGCTGCCGGCGTAGTTGGACACATTGTCCGGTTCTGGCCAGCCAGTCGTTGTCGGCGGCGGAGATGCGTCCGATGTGGCTGATCACGTGGGCGGCCGAGGTGCCAGCAGGTAGCGCCGGTGCGGGCGCGCCTGATCTCCACGCCGTCGAAGCGAAGCGCACGGCGGCAGCCAGAGCGACCTCCTGCGTCGGTCAGCCGGGTCTTGAGCGGGATGGTGCCGTCGGTGTTCTTCTGCTGGCGGCCAGTTTCTTGAAGCGGCGGATTTCCTGCGGTGTGATCGGGACGATGGGCGAGGCTGGGCGGCCAGCCGGTCGATGTTGCGTATCCTGGCTGGTGGCGACTTCGAGCGCCGGCGAGTGAGACATCCTCGGCCAGCACGATGCCGTTGCGGTCAGGATGCGCCCCCGCTGCAGTGGCAGCGGCAGCAGTGTGATGCGGTTGTTCTCGGCCAGCGCGTGGTATTTGTCGGAGTTCTTCACCTGCAGGTGCCACGCCTGGGCGCCCAGCAGGCCGAAGCCCGCCCGCTGATGGTCATGGCGATCAGCAGGCGCCGGTTGAAGGCGCGGGGCAGCGAGTGGCATCACGGCGGCGCGGCACGCTGGCGGCTCCGGTCAGCCGTCGTGCCGGCTGAAGGCCGGACGGGGCGTGTTCTGCCAGGGCGGGTTCTGAGTGGCGCGTCGGTGCAGGGGGCGGTGCCGTACGGCTCCGGGCGCGGGCTGCAGGACGGTGGCCGAGACTGGCGGTCATGGGCGGCCCGGCTGTCCCAGGCAGTCTGACCCCGTGGTTGTACCGGCCGGGCGGCTGCTGGGGGCGGGTGCCGGGGCTGTCGTGGCCGGCACGCTGAGGGGCAGCGTACAGGTCGGCACGCGGGGCCGGCATCAGTGTGTGCGGTGCAGGGGTTGCGCCCCAGGACGGAGGGCATGGGTGCCAAAGCCCGGCTGCAGCGCGCATGGGCAGGGTGTCCGGCTCGCTGTGGTGCGCAAGATCGACAGCGCCTCTTCCCGGTCGGGGGCTTCGTCCGGTGCCACGAAGGGGCGGTGCGGGGACATGGCCTGCCGCGGCACTGCTGGGGCGCAGGCGGCGCACCGGCGCATGCGGCAGCAGACCGGCCAGCGGCCGAGCAGGATGGTGCTCAGCGTACAGAAACTGTTCAGGGCCCCAGGAGGGGCAGGCCCAGCAGGAAGCAGGCGCCGGCTCACCGTGCCCTGGGCCACCAGCAGCACGCCCAGCATGTGCAGCATCTGCTCGGGCAGCCGGAACCAGCCGATGCGTCCGCTGGAACTGCAGTGTCAGCCAGACCGTGACCGTATAGGCCGTGGCGTGTTCACCCAGCGTGCTGCCGGTGTGTCCGTCACCTGACCAGCCCCGGCACGAGCCGGCGGCCAGCAGGCTGCGGGTGGGCCGGTCAGCGCCCAGAAGGCCAGCACCAGCATCAGCAGGTCAGGGATGATCGGGCTCTGGCCCCCACGGTGCCAGTGCCAGCAGCGGGTAGCAGCAGCACCGAGAGCACGATGCGGAGCCAGCCCGCGGTAGCGGAGGCGGTGAGGGCTGGGTTCCTGGCTGCGGGGCGGCCGGGCTGGCTGCCGTGGGATCGTCGGCGGTGTCGGTGGCGGGTCCGGATACCCGGCGCCCGGCCTGGTGCCGGCTGGCGTGTTCGTGCCGATGGCCCGCTCCGGCGGTGTGACGGTGGCGGGTGTCGTGCCGGTGCGGAGGTCCCTGCTGCCGGGGTGCGGGCGGCGTCGGGGCCAGCGGTACCGCCCGGCCGGACGGGCCGGTGCTGATCGTCCGGAATGGCCGGTGTCGGACTGCAGGATCAGCATCAGCTGCGGATCGCCCGGGTTGGCCAGCGGACGGATCTGCACCTGCCAAAGGGCTCGCCGGCGGGCACTTCCACCTGCTCGACCACGCCCACCGGAATGCCGGGCGGATACAGGAAGTCAGCCCGGAGGTCTGCACGATGTCGCCGGTATGGATGTCGGCATCCGCGCCTGGAAGCGCAGCTCCAGCCGGGCCGGACTGGTGGTGCCGAAGGTCAGGCATGCAGGCCGTTGCGCTGCACGGTCACCGGCACGCTGAGGGCGGGATCGGTGATCAGCGTCATCTCGCTGCTGAACGGATAGACCCGGGTGATCTGCCTGATCACGCCGCTGGCGTCGATGACGGGTTGCCCGGCCGCAACACCGTGCTGGCTGCCGATTGAGCAGCCGGCGACGGGCCGCGGCTGCCCGGGGCTGCATGATGGCCTCGGCCACGATGCCGGGCTGGGGAAGGCGGGGGACGCAGCGCTGCCAGTTCGCGCAGCGAGCTGGTTCTGCTGGCGCAGCCGTTCGGTGGTAGCGGGATGCCGGCCTGCTGGGTGAGTACCGTGCGCGGCAGCTGGTTTTCGGTGCGCAGTGCCGCGATGTCATCGAAATAACCGTCGATGCTGCGGCTGCTCGCCGGGCCAGGCCAGTGCGGCCTGCACCGGATACAGCCCGGCGCCCCAGGGTTTTCCGTACCGGCGCAAGCGAGCCCAGCCGGGCATCGGCAAACATCAGTGCCAGTGCCAGCAGCGACAGGGTGAGGGCAATGCCGGGTCTGGGAGCCTCCGGCGCACGGTATCGGGTAATCATTCGTGGGTGAAGATACCACCCAGTTCGTCCATGCGCTCGAGGCCAGACCACAGCCGCGCACGACGCAGGTGAGGGGTTCGTCGAAATCAGGGTGGGCAGAGCCGGTTTCCTCGGCCAGCAGACGGTCCAGCCCCGGAATCATCGCACCACCGCCCGTCAGCACGCGATGCCCGTTCGAAAATATCTGCACCGATTTCGGGGAACATCCTCCAGGGCGATCTTCACGGCCGACACAATGTGGTTGAACTGCGCGTCAGCGCCTCACGAATTTCGTGGAACTGATGCGAAACGCCCGCGGAATGCCCTCGGACAGATTGCGGCCCTTTCACCTCGATCTCGCGTACCTGCCCCCTTCGGGGAAGGCCGAGCCGATTTCCTTCTTGATCTGTCCGGCCAGTGCTTTCGCCGATCAGCATGCCGTAGTTGCGGCGCACGTAGGTGAAAGTGATGGCCTCGTCGAAGCGGTCACCGGCCACCCGCAGCGAATTGGCATGCACGATGCCGCCCAGCGAGATCACGCCGATCTCGGTGGTGCCGCCGCCGATGTCGATCACCATCGAGGCCGGTGGCCTCCGACACCAGCAGGCCGGCGCCGATGGCCGCGGCCGCAGTTCCTCCAGCAGATAGACCTCCGAGGCGCCCGCACCCAGCGCCGATTCGCGGATGGCGCGCCTTTCCACCTGGGTGGAACCGCACGGCACGCAGATGACGATGCGCTGGTTCGGCGCAAACACCGACCCCGGATGGGCCATGCGCACGAACTGCTTGAGCATCTGCTCGGTGACGGTGAAATCGGCGATCACCCGTCCTTCATCAGCCGGATGGCCTGCCATGTTGCTGGGTACCTTGCCCAGCATCAGCTAGCCTCCGCGGCCGACGGCCGTGATGGTGCGCTTGCCGCCGGGCGAGATGTCGGTGCGGATGGCCACCACCGAAGGCTCGTCCAGGACGATTCCCTTGCCCCGGGCGTAAATCAGGGTGTTGGCCGTCCCCAGATCGATGGCCAGGTCATTGGAAAAATATTTCTTGATGAAACCGAGCATGACGAGATGTCGCTGCGTATCCAGAATGCGAAAGGATCGTGCGGTATACTTCTGCCGGTGTCCGTCTGCGCGACCGACCGGAGACTGCCGGTCGCTGGCCCGCGGTGAACGTCTTCCCGGCGTTGCAGCCATACCACCGTTGCTGTTTGCGGGTGGTGCCCCGAGCGCACGCCGTTCTTCATTCTTCATGTCTTGCCGGGCAAGGCCCCAGTGCCGGCCCGGTCTGCCAAGGGATCCCCGATGTCACGTGACCCCGCTGACATTTCCCGTCTGGGCGAGCTTGCCCGCATCCGGCTGGATGATGGCGAACGCGACCATCTGCTTGCCCAGCTCGACGACATTTTCGGCATCATCAGCTGCGCGCCGTCGATACCACCGGCATCGAGCCCGCGACCCGCTGCGAGACGCACCAGCCTGCGTCTGCGTGACGACGTGGTCACCGAAACCGACAACCGTACCGAAAAACCAGCGTTTCCGCTGCCCGCCGTGGCCGATGGCGCTGTATCACGGTACCCCGCGTGGTGGAGTGGGGGCGTTCGTCAGGCACCCTGAAAGACCCGCTGGAAACCGGTGGCCTGACCGCCATCAGCGCCGCGCTGCGTGCCGGTGAGTGTCGGCCCGCGAACTGGCCACGCACTGCCTGGAGGCGGTGGCCGCCAGCGACATCAACGCCTTCATCGACGTGCTGGCCCGAACGCACGCTGGCGAGGCCGAGCGAGGCCGACGCCCGGCTGGCTGCCGCCCGCCAGGGGGTGAGCGTGTCGGCCCTGCTGGGGTGTGCCGATATGGCGCACAAAGGACGCTTTCGTCACCGCGGCTGGCGCTCCACGGCCGGTTCGAAGATGCTGGCCGACTGATTGCGGTCCCTTCGACGCCACCGTGGTGCGCAAGGTGCGCAGGCCGGCGCCGTCTGCGTGGGCAAAGCTCAGCTGCGACGAATTTGCCATGGGCTCGGCGCAGGGAACTCGTGTTCGGCCCTGTGAAGACCCCTGGGACGAGGACCCGCGTGCCGGGCGGCTCGTCAGGGGCTCGGCTGCGGCCGTGGCCGCGGGCTGGTGCCGCTCACACGGGTGACCGACACCGGTGGCTCCGTGACGCCAGCCCGCTGCCTGTGCGGCGTCACCGACATCAAGCCAGCCTATGGGCGTGTGTCGCGCCACGGCATGATCGCCTTTGCCAGCAGCCTGGACCAGGCAGGTGTGTTTTGCCCGCTCGGCCGCCGACTGCGCGCAGCTGGCGCTGGCTGCCTGGCCGGTTTTCGACGAGCGTGACGCCACGCAGCCTGCCCGTGCTGCCGAAGACCTGGCGGCCGTGCCGCCCGAGCTGGGCCGGCGAGGGCAGTGCACCCGCTGGGCGGCCTGCGCGTGGGCGTGCCGGCCGAATTCCTGAACGACGAGTGTGACGCCGGGTGTGCGCGCACGCCGCGGGAGGCCCTCAAACGCTTCTGGGGCGCTGGGCGCCACGCTGTGCCAGTGTCGCTGCCGCACGCCGAGCTGTGCCATTCCTGCCTACTACGTGATTGCGCCGGCCGAGGCGTCGAGCAACCTGGCCCGCTACGATGGCGTGCGCTACGGCCACCGCAGCGAAGATGCGTCCGACCTGAAGTCGCTGTTACATGAACAGCCGCGCCGAAGGCTTCGGAGCCGAGGTGAGCGCCATCGCGATCGGCACCTTCGTGCTGTCGCATGGCTGTTACGATGCCTACTACCGCAAGGCCAGCAGCTGCGACCGGATGATCGCCGACGACTTCGCCCGCGTCTTTTGGCGAGGTGGACGATTGCCGGCGGTCACCCCCGAAACCGCCTGCGCCCCATTGCCAGCAGAAGGATGACCCGGTACGCAACTATTCTGGCCGACATCTTTGCGCTGCCAGCCTCGCTGGCCAGGCTGCCGGGTGTGTCGCTGCCCTGCGGTTTCGATGGCGGCTGCCGGTGGGCCTGCAGCTGGTGGGGCCCGCCCGTCGAGGCACGCCTGCTCACCATTGGCCATGTGTACCAGCAGGAGACCGACTGGCACCTGCTACGGCGTGCAGTCAACGAATGATGGGGCATGTGCCCGTCATGAGTCCCCGACCCGGTTAGGGCAGGGGGTTTCGGCAGGAACATGGCGTCCGGGTCTGGGCAGGGCTCCATGATCCGTCGCGCCAGCAGCCGGGCGAGGCGGAAACCCTATCGTTCTGTCATGCGACGGGGGCCCCGCACTCACCTCACGGGTACGGGCACCAGACCTGGAGCCGGCGCCGTTCCCGGCCTGTGCGGACGGTCCGCCGCTGGCATGGGGTGTGTGGACCGGACGGCATGGAGCACGCTCCCTCACCAAACCATCGCAAAAATCATGAATACTGAATTACAACAACGAAAACCGCAGAATCTCTGGCTGCAGCGTGCCTCGCTGCTGTTCGTCGCGGTCGCGCTGGCGGCCTGCACCGGCATGCCGATGGTGAAGCGCGCCAAGAAGTCCCTCCGCCACAGCCAGACCGCCCGTCACGGCACCGCAGCCAGCCCCGGGGCCTGCCGTCGCAGGGCGCCGCCCTGCAGAACTTCGCCGGCAGCTGCCACCAGAAGGACATCGACGGCTTTGCCGAAGATGCCGACCTGCGGATCGAGGGGGGCAAGGTCACCACCATGACCTGGCGCGCCAGGGCCGGCCGCAAGGGCCAGTGCAGCTTCGCCCTGAACGACTTCTACCAGACCAAGGACGCGCCGCACGTCGAACTGTCCTCGCGCAGCCGTGGCGCCTGCAAACTGATGGTCTATCAGGAGCCCCGCCGTGCGCGACGCTGGCGCACGCCAGCTGCCAGTCCTTCTGCTCGCCGCGCAGCGTGGCCGATGAAGCCTGGCCGGTGATGTTCAACCCGCAGACCGGCGGCTGCGCCCGTCTGGACCGCTGAGGGAGCCGGAGGGCACAGCGCATGCCAGGCCGGTCCGGACGGGTGTGATGCACGTCATGCCGTGCCGGCCGGACCCTGCCGTGGCCGTCGCCGCGCGCTTTCTGCCGCCCGGTGTGCTGAATACCTGCTGAAACGGAAATACGCTCATGCAATGGGAAGTGGTGATCGGACTGAAACCCATGTCCAGTTGTTGACCCAGTCGAGATCTTCTCCAGGGCCTCCACGGTTTGGCGCGAGCCCAATGCAGGCCTGCCCGTCGACCTGGCGCTGCCGGGTGTGCTGCCAGTGCTCAACCGCCAGGCGGTGGAACAGCATCCCGCTCGGGCTGGCCATCACGCCCGCGTGGCACCGTCTCCACCTTGCCCGCAAGACTATTTCTATCCGGACCTGCCCAAGGGCTGGATCAGCCAGTACGAGCAGCCAGTGGTCGAGGGCGGCACGCTGGACATCGCCGTCCGTCCGCCAGGGCAGGGTGAGCCGCCGCAGGTGCGCACCATCAATCTCACCCGTGCCCACCTCCCGAGAAGAAGATGTGCCGGCAAATCGCTGCCGCACGAGGACCTTTGCCGGGCATGTCAGGCATCAGACCTCAGCGGGCCGGCACCGCCGCTCGAAATCGTCTCCGAACTCGAGTCGCCGCGCCGCCGAAGCCGTCGCCTCATGCCCGCGCTCCTGCACGGGCTGGTGACCGCTGGGCATCGCGACGGCAACGCATGCGGGAAGCGTTCGCTTCCGCGTGCGGACGCCAACATCTCGGCGCGCGGGCGGTGGGCCAGCAGGAGATTCGGTACCCGCGCCGAAATCAACAAGAACCTCAACTCCTTCTCGCTTCTGAGCGTGCCATCGAAGTTCGAGCAGTGCGCCGCCAGATCGAGGCTGATCGAGGACGGTGTGCAGGGTGGTGCAGAAACCCGCCTGTGGTCGACCGGCACCGACGAGACCCGCTCGATGCCGGACCCGCGAAGCACGCCAGCGACTACTGCCACTTCCCGAACCGGACCTGCCGCCGCGCTGCCATCGAGCCTGAACGGATCCGAGGCCGTGCGGAGCCGCATGCCCGAGCTGCCCAGCGCCAAGCGGCCCGCTATCGGGCACGGTGGGGCCTGTCAGGCCGACGCGCCCGACGCTGACCTGTTAGGAGCTTGCGCACGCCCGGTATTTCGAGGCCGTGCTGTGGCTGCCCTGCCGGGTAAGATCCCGTCGTCAGCGAGGCCAAGGCCGCGCGAGCTGGGTGATGGGCGCGGTGGCGCAGCCCAGCCGCGACGGACTGGACATCACCGACAGCAGCAGGTCGGGCGCAACTGCGGCCGGCCTGCTGCCGCGGGTGCGTCGGCGGCGCGCTGTCGAGGGCAAGCCGGCCCGCGAGGTGTTCCATACGCTGTGGGAAGAAGGCCCGGCCGACGGCAGGTGCCGAGCTGGTCGATGCGCTGATCGAGCGCAAAAGCGTCTGGAAGCAGATCGCGGTGATGACGTGCTCGGCCCGATCATCGATCAGGTGCCGGGCCGCCAACCGAGAAATCGGGTGGATGACCACCGCGCCGGCAAAGGAAAAGGCGTTCAATGCCCTGGTCGGCGGGTCGCCCATGAAGGGCCAGCCGCGGCAGGCAATCCGCAGCAGGTCAACGGGCTGCTGGAAGAAAAGCTGGCTGACCCGCCTGCGGTGAAAACGGGAACCGCCGATGGCGGTGCTGAACTGGCGTTAGCCGCATAAACGGACGCCGCGAGTGAGGCGGAGCGCTCCGTTTCTGTGTGGAGCGGCGGCAACCTGTGCAGAGCTGCACTGCGTGCCAGGAGGAGGCGGGCGCGGTGGTCTGTGCCAGTGACCGGGCGCGCTCTTTCCCGGCAATGTTGGCGCGGCTCGGTCGCCGTACCGCATTGGCCTCGAGAATCGCGGTTCACGCGCTCGCGCTTTCATCTTGGCGCTCCTTGATCAGCGTCATCCTCGGCCAGAATGGCGGCGGCAATCGACCGAGATGCGCTGTTGCACGGCATAGCACGGGCAGGCGGTGGGACGCTCCCTGTCGCCACTCGGCCGCCAGCTGGCGCTCGATCTTCAGTGTTCTGGTCCAGCTGCAGAGTCCGCCGCAGTGCCGCGCGATTTCCTCGTCGATCATCTCCGGCTGCTGTTTCTGGCGGTCGCTTTGGGTCCTCCGCGCGACGGTGGGTCAGCAGCAGGTGACCTGCTCATGCGCCTGCTGGGCACGCAGCGCCCGTTCCTGCTCCCAGTCACCCAGTGCCTGCTGGGCGGCCTCCCGTCGTTTCCTGCTGGCGGGTCCAGCGGTGGGGGCATCACCCGCCGCAGTGAGTCGTACGGTTCCAGCTTCGCGCATGCAGGCTTCGCGCAGGCCGAAATCGGCTGGTCGGACGCGAGATGATGCTTCCCGCCACCGGCCAGCACACGCCAAGATCGAGCGGCCATGACGGGGGCCGAATCTGCACGGCCGTGGCTGCGCGCGTCATAGTCCCAATGGGCCCGACGGCGGCGGTCAGCCAGACGAACAGACAGACTGGACGCGATGGAGGCTCATGCCCTCCACTGTATTCAGGCACGCGGTGCCATAGCGCCGGCGATGATGGTCGGCGATGGCAGAGCTGTACGCGGCAAAGCATCGCGTGCACTGTAACCGCCGGCAGAAAGTAGCCCCACCCGACGCATTTCGTGTGCTGGAGATGCTCAACGTGCTGTAGTGGATGAGCCAGAGGTCATCCAGCGTGGCCAGTGCGTGCACCTCCATCGCATAGCGCTGCCGCACCGTCGGTCGGCCGTAAAGCGCCGCCACCTGCTCTGGCGTTGCCGCCGCACCCATCCGGTCCAGCGCAATGAACACACACCAGCCGGTTCGGCGGCCGCCCGGATGATCTCGATCGACTCGCGCCGAGGTGCCGGCCGAGACCACGTCGTCGATGATGGCCACCCGCCCTTTGAGCGGTGCGCCCACCAGATTGCCGCCCTCGCCATGATCCTTGGCCTGCTTGCGGTTGAAGGCGAACGGGATGTTGCGGCGCCTTCAGCAGGCTAACCGCATGGCCGAGGCCAGCGCGATGCCTCTTGTAGGCGGGGCCGAACAGGACGTCGGCCGCTGCGGACAGGTGCGAGGGCTGCCTGTGCCTTCGTGCCGCCGGTGCCGGTTGCAGCGTTGCCCGCCTGTGCTGCCGTGTCGCCGGCACGTGCTGTCGTGTTGTCGGCCTGTGCGCCAGTCTGTGATGATCCTTCAGCAGCCAGTCCACCCTCACTTTCCAGCAGCCGGTCGGCGTAGAAACTGGCCAGCCTGCCCAGCCCGAGCACCATCACGGAACAGTCCGGCATTGAAGAAATAGGGCGACAGCCGCCCGCCTTGGTCCTGAACTCGCCGAAGCGCAGCGCACCGGTGTCGAGGGCAAAGCGGATGAAATCGTGGGAGAGGGGGTCATGAGCCCTGAAAGCGGGGGCGATGATGCTGGCTGTCCGTGCGGGTCTGTTCCGGGTGGCAGCCTCGTTCGATGCCGTGGAATCTTACTGGTATATGTGCCTGGCGCGTGTCGTGACGCATTCATCTCCTGCCAAACCCCTGACGCTGGGCGTGCAGGACGGGGTGTGCCATCCGCCTGCGTGTGCCCTGGCTGCCACGGTCGGGGCGGACAGCGGGGGCATGAATGCGTTCATGGCACGGGCACGCTCTATCAATCCGTCCGCAACAGTGACGGCTGAACCGCCACCGCAGGCGGGGCGGACGCCCTGTCTTTACGCTGGAGCGGATGCACCGACTGCACGCCTGTTGCACGGGCGGCCAGTGCCGTGCCTGCCCGCCCGGTTCACGTGCCTCGAGGAGACCATGCACGCCACCCCTGTTGCCTCCCTGCCTTTCCATATCGTCCTGTTCGACTGACGGCACGCTGGTCGACGGCGCCTGCGGCGTCGAGGCCACCCAGTGGGCCTTTGCCGATGCCGGCCTGAAATGCGCGGACGCCGAATATCATCGCGAAGATGGGCATTCCCATCGAGGTGAGCTTTTGGCCAGATGGCCAGCCACCGCTGGACGAGGTTCGGCACGAACAGCTGATGGCGCGTTTCCGGGCCAACATCGTGAAGTGGCCGACCGGTGCATGAAAGCCTTCGACGGCATTGCGCCGCTGCTGCAGGCACTGAAGGCACAGGGTGTGCGCACCGCCATCGTCACCAGCAAGCGTTCCGATGTGGCGGCCCGCAATCTGGAAACCGCTGGGCTGCGGGCTGATCGATGTGCTGGTTGGCTCCGACAAGGTGGCGCACTGCAAGCCGGCGCCGATGCCGTATGCAGGCCTGGCGGAACTGGCGCGGCTGCGACGGGAGGTCGTCCAGTGGATGAAACCGTCATGGACGAGGAACGGGAAGGTGCACCCGCGGCAGGGACGGCAGGGACAGGGCAATCCGCCCCTGCCGGTGTCGTGGGTTCTCTGCGGGACGGTGAGGATGTCGCTGGCAGACTGTCGCAGGTGCTGGTCGTGGGAGACTCCAGTTACGATATCGACATGGGCAAGGCGGCAGGTGCTGCCACCTGTGCCGTCACCTGGGGCGCCCACAGCCATGAAGAACCGGCGCGCAGCCGGCCGGACCATAGCTCGTGCACAGTGTGCCGGCGCCGGCGGCGCTGCTGAATGTGATGTGAAAGACATGCCGTCGGTCCCGCGCGAGGCCGAACACGTCTCACGACACGCCCGGTAAACTCCCCTGTGTTCGCGCGCCAGGAGGCACGAATCGTTCCTGCTGGACAACGACAAAGGGAGGGACTTCCCGTGCTGAAACGCTACCTGCTCATGTCGTCCGCGTGCTGCAGCCTTCTGGTCGCGCTGCTGCATGTGTATGTCATTCTCAATGGAGCGCCGGCCTACCGGTTCTTTGGCGCCGGCGAGACGCTGGCGTCGATGGCTGAACAGGGTTCGTGGCTGCCCGGCGTGCTGACGGCCAGTACACTGGTTTTTGTCGTTCTGGCTGTACTACGCGGCGGCGGCCGGCTGGCGGGTTTTGGCCGTTACCAAAGCTGCGGCTGGGGCTCATCGTGATCGCTGCCATCTATACGCTGCGGGGGGCTGCCGTGCTGCCGGCACTGCTTTTCCGGATGCACATGTCGGCGTTCGACCTGTGGTCGTCGTGGATTTCGCTGGCCATCGGTGTGCTGCACCAGCTGGCCGCATGGCTGTACATCCGGGATGACATGTCATCGTCATAGAGGGCCGGAATGCCGCCGACAGATTTTCATGCCGGGGTACGGAAGACCGGGTTGCCTGCAGTGCGTTGCAGGCACGCTTCCGAAAAGGTAAACTCCCCCTGTGTTCGCGCGCTGGTGAGGCACCTGATGCTCCGCGTCGTTTCCCAGAACTCAACGGCATCCGCTCACGCGCCCGCAAGGGCTGGTTCGCGTGGGCTGCCACCCTGAACGCCGACGCCATCTGCGTGCAGGAGGTCCGCGCCCATCTGGCCGACATGACGGAAGACATGAAGACGGTGGGCAAGGCCCCCGGACGCTTCCATCTGGCCGAACGCAAGGGCTACGCCGGCGTGGGCATCTACACGCCGCACACGCCGCAGACCGTCGTGAGGGCTTTGGTCAGCCTGAGTTCGATGCGGAGGCCGCTACATCGAGATGGACCATGCACGCGCATCATCTCCGTCTACGTGCCGTCGCCTCGTCGGAAGAGCGCCTGCAGCGCTCTCGTGTCCTCATGAAGGATTTTGCCGCCCACATGCAGGCGCTGAAGGACAGTGGACGCGAGATCATCCTCGTGGTGACTGGAACGTGGCCCACAGAAATCGACCTGAAAGAACTGGCGTTCCAACTAGAAGAATCCCGCTTCCTGCCCGAAGAGCGTGAATGGTTCACCCAGCTGCTGGATCTGGGCTTTGTGGACGTGTTCCGCCAGCTGGACCCGCGCGCCGAGCAGTACACCTGGTGGAGCAACCGTGGCCAGGCCTGGCAAAAGAACGGGCTGGCGCATCGACTACCAGCTGCCGCCCTGGCATGGCCGCCGGGCCTGGCAAACCGAGATCTACAAAGGAGTGCTTCTCGGACCACGTGCCGTTGATCATCGATTACGACCCGCCCCGTGGGTGATGCCTGGGGCTGCGTTTCAGTGTTGAGCGTGCCGTGAATTCGTTCATCCCGCGAAATCCCCTTTGGGGATCAGGCGGGGAACTGTGCCGGCCGTGCACGACGGTCAATATGGTTATGGCCTGGATCCGATACTTTGGTAGAGGATCACGTAGGGAGGACCGGGATTTCCCGGGCCCGGGAATCGTTCGCTGATCCGGAAAAGCTGCGGAACGCCGGAGCGGCTGAACAGCGGATTCCAGGCGCTGAACCATCGCCAGGGCGTTCTGTGGACTTTTGCTGTGATGTAGTCACCGATCTCCTGCACTCTGGACTGGGCAAGCTCGCTCCAGATGATTGGCAGCGATGGCGGCAACGTGGTTCCGGTCATTGGGCCTGTCCCGCCCGGACAGTGATTCGCTGGCGCATTTTCTGTCATGAATTGGAAACGTCACGTTCCCTGCCGGGACCAGTCTCGCGCAAGGGCTTAGTGATCTGTTCACGAACCCATTCCCACGTAGCCGCCTCTTCTGCCAGTCGTCGGATCAGGGGTCGAGGGGTGGCGGTGTTCATGACCTCTCCAGCGGGCAGTGCGTCTGTCCATCGTACGGGATGGCAGAAGGCCGATCGCTAAGCCCCGTTTGGCTCGTCGTGGATCCGGATCGTCGGACGCTTCCGGGCGGGACCGCTCGCACGAACTGCGATCGCGCCCGGATTACGTGATACGCTTTGCGTATCGCAGGACGTACGGCGGCGCTGCTGGCATGAACTGACTGCGCCGATGTCGGCAGCAAAGGGCATGCCTCCGCTTGTGCGGCATCCGGCATTGACCACCAGACCACGAGCCAAGGGAGACACACCATGGCGCTCACCCTGTCCGCCCCTGCCCGAGGGTACGAAGTCTCACTTCACCGACTCACGCCCGCGCGCAGCGCAGCAGTGCGCGCTGTTTTGCGGACTGGCTCGATGGCAGTCGCTGACGCGTTGCTGGCAGAGTACGCCCGCTTTGCCACGGTCTCGCGCGCCCATGCGGCTGGAAAAGAGCGACGAGCAGCACTGCCGACCGCAAGGAAGGCCACCTGACGTGGATCCGGTCCCATCAGCAGCGCTGGCTGAGCGCTGCGCGGCCATGCCAAGCTGATCGAGCCCGACTCGCCACAGCTGGCGCAGACATGGAGCAGTCGGCCAAACCCGCTGCTTCACCGGGCGTGAACTACATCGTGGAGGCAGACGAGGCCACGGCGCTGGCACGTGCCGAGGCTGCGCTGAAGATGGCCTGACCGCCAGGGCATTTTCCTTCTGAGGCCATGAGTCACGAATACTCACCCGCCCAGCCCGCCGATCGCACAGTGCGTTCATTTCTGTCGATCGACATGACCCCGTCTGCGTGAATCGTCCGTCCAGGACATGAATGAAGGCATCGATGCCACCCGGCGCGATTCCGCGCGCTCGACGGCCGGGTGATCTGCAGGAGCAGCAGGGCTGAAGCTGGCCCTTGAGGGTGATGTTGACATGATGACGCTGGATGCCGGCTTTACACAGTGTCGTGATAGCCGTACGGCATGGACGGCGCTGCCCATACCATCATAGCCGCCCCACCGTCGTCACTTCCCGCCACACAGTTACGCCAAGTTCGGTGTAATCTTGCGGATATACGTTCAGGGCGTCATGGCACCCGGAACGGCGGCGTGACCCGTTCATCGCGCGCGCGGGAGCATGTCTCCCGCCTGGCCCCGCACGATACCCGCGCCTCCGTCAGGACCCTGCGGTCCGCACGCCCGTCTGTATCCGAATGCCGGGTGGCTGCCGGCCGGTGCGCCGGTCTGTTCTCTTTCATCACACACCTGCCTCATGACCAGCCCAGCTTGCCGCCGAAGCTGCCCTGCGAGACGCAGCGCGAGTATCACGCCCAGCCCGCGGCAAGGTTTCCGTCCGTCACCAAGCCCTCGTCCAACCAGAAGCGTGACCCGTCGCTGGCCCACTCGCCGGGGGTGGCCTCCATCCGTGTCGACAATCCAGGCCGATCCGGCCATATGGCTGCCGAGTACACCTCCCGTGGCAACTCCTGGTCGGCGTGATCACCAACGGCACGGGCTGTGCTGGGCTGGGCGATATCG